>ENA-OQJX01000303-OQJX01000303.1-human-gut-metagenome-genome-assembly--contig:-NODE-303-length-29531-cov-6.766970_pt1 | contig 29531 bp, 28 predicted proteins | sample MGYA00242615_ERZ504782 | MGnify/ENA primary metagenome ERZ504782 (study PRJEB26092, sample SAMD00036354) | human gut metagenome | host: Homo sapiens | study: EMG produced TPA metagenomics assembly of... | reverse complement strand
TTGGGACTCCAACAGTTTGGCTTCCATTCCGTAATGATCCGCCAAAAGACTAATGCTAAGAGCGCGAGAGTCGATCCAATGCTTTTAAAAAAGACGCAAATTCAGTCGTTATTTGCGTTCCTTCTGCCACTAAGATACGATTTCTCCACTCAGGATTTCGGGATGATCCACGAAAAGGTCACAAAAAGACATACTTTCGTGACCAATTCGGGACTTACTCTACCCTTTAAGTATCAATCGATTACTTTCACTGTATGAATTCCTGTATACGATTTCTCCAAAAAATTTCATCCATGTACCTTAAAAATTTTCATAAAAAGTTTTTGTGGAATAATTTGTTCTTGTACATTTGTACTATAATAATAGTACAATATTAATATAGAATAATATAAAATCATATGATCAAGTTTTTATTAGATTACTCCAGCGGTATGCCGATATACCGTCAGATCATTGATCAGATCAGGTTTGGCATAGCATCTGGGCAACTTAAGTTGGGTGAACAGCTTCCTACGGTCAGAGCGCTTGCCGTAGAATTGAAGGTAAATCTAAATACTGTATCCAAGGCTTATAAAGAATTGGAGATCAAAAATATCCTAGAAACTCAACAAGGAACCGGAACGTTTATTAGCAAAACGGACCATGTAGTTCCGGAAAAAGAACGGGAAGACAAGTTAAAAGAAATTTGTACACAATTTTCTTCTGTCGTACTGAGTTACGGCTTCAGCCTGGACGAGGTTATTCAAGAATTAAAGGATATCGAAACTTCTAAAAAACAATGAATATGACAACAAATGTAATTAACAAGGGTTGGTTTAATCCCATATCCCTTTCCGTATTTCTGATACTGGTTATCGTATCAGCCGTTTTGTATGTTTCGCAGATTGTAAACATACCGGTATTCATCCTTCTGCTCCTTCTTTCCGGGTTGGCGGCTTCTGCAATCCGTATTGCCGACCAGTGGGAACGGGCGGTAGTCTTGCGTATGGGGAAATACAGCGGCTTGAAAGGCCCAGGCCCCTTTATGATTATCCCGGTTATAGACAGTGTGTCGACTTATATCGACCAGCGTGTACGGTAAGTGCGTTCAAGGCCGAACAAACTCTGACCAAAGATACGGTTCCGATAAATGTGGATGCAGTCGTATATTGGACCGTCTGGGACGTGGAAAAAGCTGCATTGGAAGTACAGGAATATCAAAAAGCGATCGAACATATCACACAGACCGGTTTAAGAGATACCATCGGTAAGCACGAACTGTCGGATCTCTTGCAGGAACGCGATAAGATAGCTGAGGATTTGCAACAGGTCTTAGACAGAAATACGAATCCGTGGGGCATCACATGCCAGACTGTCGGTATCAAAGATATCGCCATTCCGCAAGACCTGGCCGAAGCAATGAGCAAAGAGGCCCAGGCCGAACGTGAAAGAAGAGCTCGCGTCATCTTGGGAACGGCAGAAACGGAAATCGCAGAAAAGTTCGAACAAGCCAGTAAGAAATATACCGATAATCCTGTGGCATTGCATCTTAGAGGGATGAATATGCTGTTCGAAGGTTTAAAAGAAAAAGGATCAATGGTAATCGTACCGAGTTCGGCACTCGACACCATGAACTTAGGGGCTATGGGAGGCTTGGTTTCATTGGCTAAGAACAACGAGACACCGAAATAAACTATTTTCTAACAACAAAAAATCACCATTTATGAAAATACACAAACAAGGGATTACTTTTGTTCTCCTTCTATTAATCTTCACAAGTTGTTCACGAAAACAGTCACTGCAATGGATTCCATTCAGTTGGGAAGGTGATTCGATTTCCGGAATATACATTGAAAAAGCATATTTATATATTCCTGTAAACATAGAAAACCTATCGGACGATTTCACTATGCAATTTGATTTGGGGACATATAACACAGTCTTTTATGGAAATCCAATCGATCCCTATCTGGAAAAATCCGGCTTAGTAAACAAATTAGATTCTACCGGAATGTTTAAAAATGTCTGCCTCAAAATGGGAGCCATTCCATTCAACAATATTAACGTCGTATACAAAAAGGATTTTGGCGAGAAAGTCCCCATAGACTCGCTCCATACAAAAACACCTAAGCATATCGGAACGATTGCCACAGATATGTTTCAAGATAAAATAGTGATAATCGATTACAAATCATGCAGGCTCGCCATTACAGACAGTTTACCAAATGAATACACAGATTTACCGGCAGAAAAATTTGAATTAACAGATGGTATAATGAGACTGCCATTTCGTATCAATAGCAAGGAGCACAAATTAATGTTCGACACCGGCTCAAGTCCATTCCAGTTAGTCACAACAAAAGAAAGAGCATTAGAAATATCCAACTCAGCCATTGTCGACTCTTTAAGCGGTCCTTTATGGTGGGGACAAGAAATAACATTTTATGGTTTTAATGTAACCAAACCGATCGAGTTCGGCGGAAAAGCCCTGAACAATTCGAAAGTCTACTACGCCAAAGACGGCCTTTGGGATAGTATTTATAATTCCCTCGATGTCTGGGGAATAACCGGAAATGCTTATTTCTTTGAAAACACCGTGATTATCGATTACAAAAACAAACTATTCAGGATAAAATAAAAATTCGGCCCCATACTTCTTCATTCAGATGCAAGTGTAAGTTGTTTTCGACGTTGTCGTATATATTCCCGACAACGTCAAATATATACTCGACAATGTCGAATTTATTCTCGACAACGTCGAAAACAACTTACACTTGCATCAAAACAAAAACACATTGCCATCTTACATCAAACCTTTGCCAGAGCTTGGTCCAGGTCATCAAGGATATCATCGATATATTCGGTACCGATACTCAGGCGCACAGTAGAAGGCGTGATATGCTGTCCGGCCAGCTCTTCCGGAGTCATTTGAGAATGGGTAGTCGTATACGGATGGATCACCAGGCTCTTCACATCAGCCACATTGGCAAGAAGGGAGAATATTTCGAGCGAATCGATAAACTTCCAGGCCGCTTCCTGTCCGCCTTCGATCTCGAAAGTAAAAATACTTCCGGCACCTTTTGGAAAATACTTTTTATAAAGCTCATGATCCGGATGGTCTGGAAGAAGCGGATGGTTCACTTTGGTTACTTTCGGATGTCCGGACAAATACTTGACAACTTTCAGAGCATTGGCAACGTGACGTTCCACACGGAGAGACAAGGTTTCCAGACCTTGCAGCAGGATAAAAGCATTGAAAGGCGAGATCGTGGCTCCTGTATCACGCAGAATGACAGCCCGGATGCGAGTGACGAAAGCTGCCGGCCCCGCCACATCGGCAAAGACCGCCCCATGATAACTTGGGTCCGGTTTACCCAAGGTCGGGAACTTATCGGCATTTGCTTTCCAATCGAAATTGCCACTATCCACAATCACTCCTCCCAAGCTCGATCCGTGTCCACCGATAAATTTGGTGGCGGAATGAACGACAATATCGGCGCCGTGTTCGATCGGGCGGATCAGGTACGGCGTACCGAATGTATTATCCACGATCAACGGGATATTATGACGGTGGGCCACCTCCGCCACAGCATCGATATTGGTAACATCAGAATTAGGATTGCCGAACGTTTCGACATACACTACTTTCGTATTCTCCCGGATGGCAGCCTCCAGCGCCTTCGAGTCGTTTACATTTACAATCGTATGAGTAATACCCTGAGTCGCTAACGTATGCGTAATCAAATTGAAGGAACCGCCATAGAGATTGTCGGCTGCCACAATATGATCGCCCACTCCAAGTATATTTTGCAAGGCATATGTAACAGCCGCCGCACCGGAAGCCACCGCCAGGCCAGCCACTCCCCCTTCAAGAGCCGCAACACGTGCTTCGAAAACTCCCTGTGTCGAATTGGTCAGGCGGCCATAAATATTCCCGGCATCGCGGAGGGCGAAACGGTCAGCAGCATGCTGTGAATCATGAAATACATAAGATGTTGTCTGATAAATAGGGACGGCACGTGCATCTGTCGCGGGATCGGCTTGCTCCTGCCCTACATGAACCTGTAATGTCTCGAAATGTAATTTCTTCGTTGCCATAGTCGTATTCTTTTAAATTATTCTTCTTGCTTATTTTCCAGCAAAACTATAGCAGGCAGATATATCAAACAAGACATACGAAAAATACAGAAAATAACGCTATTTTTACAGCCACTAACAGAACATATAAACTGAATCAAGATCGAAAAAAAGATTTCGAACAGAATTTTATTCTTATGAACACACTTGAGAAATTAGACAAAGTCGACTTGCAGATCCTCCGTACCCTGCAAACAAATGCCCGGCTCACCACAAAAGAGCTCGCCGCCAGTGTCAACCTCTCGTCGACACCCGTATTCGAACGCCTGAAACGCCTCGAAAACGGAGGATATATAAAGAAGTACATTGCCGTGCTGGACGCCGAAAAGCTAAACCAGGGCTTCGTGGTCTTTTGCAGCGTCAAGTTGAGAAGACTGAACAAAGAGATTGCGGCGGAATTCACAAAGATCATACAGGAGATTCCGCAAGTCACGGAATGCTACAACATATCGGGGAGTTATGACTACCTGCTGAAAATCCATGCACCGAACATGAAGTATTACCAAGAGTTTATCCTGAACGTGTTAGGCACGATCGACAGTCTCGGCTCGCTCGAAAGCACTTTTGTGATGGACGAGGTGAAGCATGAATACGGAATACATATTTAATACGCCACCCCGCCCATAGATCGCATTTATTTCTTCAAAGCATAAATCCGCTGGATAATGTCAACGACCTTCATGCCTTCCAGTACGTTGGTCGTGATACATTCTGAACTTGCGCCGGAAAGGACACGGACCACATTACGGATCACGAAATTATGGTTCTGGGCGGAACCTTTATAAGGCCCGTAGTCATTTCCCGGATTCGTCGGTGCCAGTTCCGGCATTTCATACTCTTTGATATGGCAGTATTCGACTTCGTTCATATACTGTCCGCCGATTTTCACGCTGCCGTTCTCCGCAACAATCAGCATACTGCTTTCCATGTTCTTGTTCCAGACAGAAGTGGAATAACTCAAGCTCCCCATTCCTCCGTTCACGAAGTTGAAATTCACAAAACCCGAATCTTCAAAAGCCGTGAGTCCGGCATGGTTGAAATCAGCAAAGCGAGCCTGGATGTTGCAGATATCTCCAAAAAGCCAGTACATAATGTCGATGAAATGGGAGAACTGGGTGAAAAGCGTCCCTCCGTCCAAAGCTGCATCGCCGTGCCAACCTCCGGGTTTATAATAGCGCTCGTCACGATTCCAATAACAATTCAACTGAACCATATAGATTTTGCCTAACTTACCGGAATCTACCATCTCCTTGATCCAGACAGAAGGAGGAGAATAACGGTTTTGCATGACGCAGAACACTTGTTTACGGTATTTCAGCGAAGTATAGACCACCTTTTCGGCATCGGCAAGTGTCAGTGCCATCGGCTTCTCGATCACGACGTTGCAACCAGCTTCGACAGCCTGGATAGCCATCACCGCATGTAAGCCGTTGGGGACGCAGATATTCACGACATCTATAAGAAGGCTACTCTGCAATAATTCCGTAAGGGAAGAAAAGAACGGGACGTCGTATGCTTCAATCCCCAATTCTTCACGAGGACGAATATCACAAAGGGCCACCAGCTCGGCTCCCGGATCGCGTGTCACCATCTCGGCATGACGTTTGCCGATATGGCCACAACCGATGACTGCAAATTTTATCTTTTTATCCATCATTGTTTGATTTATGATTTATGATTTATAATTTATGATTTATTTGTGACGCATAAATCATAATTCATAAATCATAAATCTTTTAGTTTTTCTATTATATATTGCTGTTGTCCGAGGGACATTTCCGTATGAATGGGCAAGGAAAGGACGGATTCGCACAAACGGATGGAGACGTCCAAATTGCCGGATACACGGGAGATCTGACGGTAAGCTTCCTGACGGTGCACCGGCAGGGGATAATAGATCATGGAAGGGATTCCCTGCTCTTTCAACAGACGCTGAAGAGCATTCCGCCGACCGTCTTTTACCTGAATCGTATATTGGTGATATACATGAGTCGAAAATGTCGATTTCGCAGGGATAACCAACGAATCGCAGGAAGATAAGGCTTCATCATACTGGCGGGCAACCAACCTGCGGGCTTCCGTGAACTCCTCCAGATGCTTCAACTTCACATCCAGCACGGCAGCTTGCAACGTATCCAGACGGGAGTTGCATCCGATCCGCCTATGTTGGTATTTACATTCCTGACCATGATTGGCAATCATGAAGATACGGGCAGCCAACGCTTCGTCGGAAGTCATCAACGCACCTCCGTCACCATAGCAAGCCAACGGCTTGGACGGGAAAAAAGAAGTAGTCCCGATATGCCCGATCGTTCCGGCCTTTTGTACCTTCCCGTCGGAAAAAGCATAATCGGCACCGATGGACTGGGCATTATCTTCCACAACATACAGATGATAGGCATCAGCCAAAGCCATGATCGGTTCCATATCGCAGGCTTGTCCGAACAGGTGGACGGCCACAACCGCCTTTGTCCGTTCCGAAACAGCCGCTTCTATTTTCCGGGGATCGATATTGAAGGTACAAGGATCGACATCCACCAACACAGGCGTCAATCCCAACAAAGCGACAACCTCGGCAGCCGCTATATAAGTAAATGCCGGCAGGATCACCTCATCGCCGGACTGAAGCTCCAATGCCATCAAGGCAATCTGCAAAGCATCCGTCCCGTTACCGCAAGGGATCACATATGGAACCTGAAGATAGTCAGCCAAATGTCCGGCAAAGGTTTTTACCTGCGGACCATTGATAAAGGCACAACTGTCGGTCACCGCCTGCATGGCCCCATTGATCTCCTCTTTGAACCGGAGATATTGTCCATGCAAGTCGACCATCTGTATCTGTTCTTCCAACATTATATTATCTGTTTTCCGATTAATTAATCCTTCGTCACTACAACGAAGGATTAACCAGATTATTTCACTTCGCTGCCCGGTTTTACCTCTTTTTCAGGAGTGATGACAGCCAGCTTGCCGTCGAAGTTTTCTGCGGAAAGGATCATTCCTTCAGAAACGATACCTTTCAACTTGCGCGGAGCCAGATTGGCAATGAAGCAAACCTGCTTGCCCACAAGGTCTTCCGGCTTGTAATGCTGGGCGATACCCGAAACGATCGTACGTTTTTCCAGACCGTCATCGATACGGAACTGCAACAACTTGTCCGCCTTAGGCACTTTCGTACATTCCAACACGGTCCCGACACGGATATCCAGCTTCATGAAGTCATCGAACTCGATATTCTCACGGATGGGTTTCGCCTTGTAGTTGGCTTCCTCGTTTGCTTTCTTCGTATCCAACAGCTTTTGTACCTGCGCTTCGATCACGCTGTCTTCAATCTTCTCAAACAGCAGTTCCGATTTGCCCAACTGATGGCCGGCTTCCAACAGGTCAGTCGATCCCAAGCGGTTCCAGCCTAACGGTTCCACATTCAACATCTTGTTCAGTTTCTCCATGCTGAACGGCAGGAACGGTTCGAAAGCGATCGCCAGATTTGCCGTGATCTGCAAAGCGATGTTCATAATCGTGGCGACACGTGCCATATCGGTCTTTGCCAATTTCCAGGGTTCCGTATCAGCCAGGTATTTGTTACCGATACGCGCCAGGTTCATCGCTTCTTTCTGTGCGTCACGGAAATGGTAAGTATCTAACAGACGTTCCACGTCGGCCTTTACATTCGCGAAATCGGTCAATGTCTGACGGTCATAATCGGTCAGCTCACCGGCAGCCGGCACCTTACCTTCGAAATACTTTTCGGTAAGCACCAAAGCACGGTTGACAAAGTTACCTAAGATGGCAACCAACTCATTGTTATTGCGTGCCTGGAAATCTTTCCAGGTGAAATCGTTGTCTTTCGTTTCCGGAGCATTGGCCGTCAAAACATAGCGCAACACATCCTGCTTGCCCGGCATATCCACCAAATATTCGTTCAACCAGACAGCCCAGTTGCGGGAAGTGGAGATCTTGTCGCCTTCCAGATTCAGGAACTCATTGGCCGGCACATTTTCCGGCAGGTTATAAGAACCTTCGGCTTTCAGCATAGCCGGGAACACGATACAGTGGAACACGATATTGTCCTTACCGATGAAATGCACCATCTTGGTCTCAGGATCTTTCCACCAGGTTTCCCAACTTTCGGGGAGCAGTTCTTTTGTATTGGAGATATATCCGATAGGCGCATCGAACCAAACATACAGAACCTTCCCTTCCGCACCGTCCACCGGCACAGGAATCCCCCAGTCGAGATCGCGACTTACTGCACGAGGCTGCAATCCCATATCCAGCCAGCTCTTGCACTGCCCGTATACGTTCGGTTTCCATTCTTTATGTCCTTCCAGTATCCACTGGCGCAGGAATGGTTCCCATTTGTCCAAAGGCAGATACCAGTGTTTGGTCTCTTTCATCACCGGCTGGCTGCCACTGATAGCGGATTTCGGGTCGATCAGGTCCGTCGGGCTCAAAGAGGTTCCGCAGGCTTCGCACTGGTCACCATAGGCTTTTTCATTGCCGCAATGCGGGCAAGTCCCGGTTATATAGCGGTCGGCAAGAAACTGTTTCGCTTCTTCGTCATAATACTGTTCGCTTGTTTTCTCGATAAACTCTCCTTTATCGTATAAGGTACGGAAGAAGTCCGACGCCACCTGGCGATGTGTAGCCGAAGTCGTACGAGAATAGATATCGAACGAGATACCGAACTCCTCAAAAGACTTCTTAATAATACCATGATAACGGTCCACCACATCCTGCGGTGTAATCCCTTCTTTCTTCGCTCTCAGCGTGATAGGCACTCCATGCTCATCCGATCCACCAATCATCAAAACCTCTTCCCCCTTCAGGCGAAGATAACGTGCATAAATATCAGCAGGCACATACACCCCAGCCAAATGTCCGATATGCACCGGCCCGTTCGCATACGGCAACGCCGTAGTTATCAGCGTTCTCTTAAACTGTTTTTCCATACCTTGTGTTCTCTTTTTGAGGCACAAAGGTAAGGAATAATTTGGTTAGATGGAAAAGATAGTTCATCGGATTACAATCTTTACCGATTCACCATTTCCGACCTTCACCACATACATACCAGCCGGCAGCAGATAAGACGAATAACCGGCTGGAACACCAGCCCTCTTTATCAGCTTTCCTTCCAGACTCCAGACGAACAGTTCGGAAATTTCAGGAGACAGAATGTGCAAAAAGCCTCCGGCTGCATAGATACGCACAGCCGGGATCGATACGTTTTCATTTCCTACCGACATATTCGAAGCTGCAAAAGCTCCTTTCAACGTACAATTGTCCGTCACCACATATTGATAAGGATTCAATGTGTTGCCATCCCCCCATTTCATAAACATATTACCCTTGTTTGGCGTTGCCGTCAATGTGATAACCGTTCCATGTTTTAACATACCGACTTGACTGGCTTTTACCGTCCCGCCTTCCTGTTGTTCGAGAGAAACGACATATTCATTCAGCTTCAACCCGGAGACATCCACCATCATATCCTCCGACACATCGGAAAGCGTATAAAACAATGTTTTCGTTTCAGAAGAAGCTCTCAAAGACAAGGCTGCATCCAGTTCTTTTCCATTGGCAAAGACTTTGACGTCGCTTTGGCTATATGACGGCAAAACGACCAGTTTCAACTGAACAGATTCCCCTTTGGCCACGACCGCCGCATTCGCATTGACAGCCCCCATACCCGCACCGGCAAGGACAGGCAGTTTGACACATACAGCATCCTGCCCTGTTTTAGGCAGGAATAACGGAAACAGTTGCGATGCATCGGCAGCCGTTACGATACGAGGATTATCGCTTTGCCATCATTCCATTTCGAAAATACTTGTCCTTCAGGCGCATCAGCTGCAATACAATCATGGCAGCCGTGAATAGAGAGAGGCCGGATACATCTGAACCGGTTTCCACATCGATAGCCGACACATGCTCCTGCAATACCGGTTTCACCTTATTGCGAACGATCCCATCAACAGAAATACGGATATTCTCGGAAATATCATATATACTATACACCTCCTGGTTCACGTTCAATTTTTCATTATTGGCATACACGACAGGGCAGATTCGTTGTAATCCGCTCCAGACGCAAATAGAATTTGAATTTGCCCCCCGGCTTGACTTCAGTCGAATACCCGGTAAGCGGTTTGACTGTCACCCCTTCCAATTCAGGAAGAATAACAGAAAATCCGGCACTGTCCTTCACGAAGCGTGCCTGCAACGTCACATCCGACTCAGCCATAAACGTACGAGGATTAGCTGTCTCACCATCCGTCCACGACTGGAATTTATAATTTTCATCAGCCATAGCCGTCACCGAAACAGGATCTCCATGATTGACGTTCCTGGAATTCTCTGCATCCTCATCACCGGTAAAAGCAATCATACCATTAGCCGACTGTACCAAAGTAATCAGATGGGTTACACCGGAAATACCGCTCACATTGACAATTACGTCAGAAGTCTGGTTACTTAAGGTGTAAATGCCATAAATATCAGGTGTGATAACAGTTCCGTTTGCTGTCACCTTTATAGAATCCAATGTTTGGAAATAGTTCTTATCCACAATCAGCTTGAATTCAAAAGCCCCGCCACTTGCTACGGCTTCCACGACTTCACCACCTGCGGGATTGCTGGCAGTGATTCCTTTCGGCAGGTTGAATATGATGGTGATCTTTCCGGAACGGAACGTGATGTTACGAGTCGTAACACCATCCTTGCAACCGGACTTGCGGGCTATGGCTTGTACGGCAACCGTTTTGGTGGCAGTCGTAATAGTGCTTACCTGAAAAGCTCCGGTATAGAGTTTAGGGGTAGAACCGTCTATACTGTACAGCAAGGAATCGCATTCGCCGTTTTTTTCCATCGTGACTGTCACGGGTTCTCCACTCGGAATATAGTCCGTATTGACAGGATCGGTCGTTACTTTGGGAGCCGAAGCTGCCGGGCGCGGATCAATAAAGACAGCCGAGATGGTCAAACCACCTTCAGCAGGCATCACAACTGTTTGAGGCTAGTCGTATATTCAATATTATTGACAACCAGTTTCGACAATTTATAATCGGCCGAAGCAGGTGTTGCCGTAATTGTCAACGAGGTGTTCGCTCCGACCTTATCACCGGGTTTCACTTCCGTCGATCCGCTCTTCACCGTGATTGTCCCGTTCGCCGGACGTGATATCTGCACAGAGTTACCCATTGTCCATTCGGCATATAGTTTCAAATTGCCGGTCGTTCCAGCAGGAATGATCATTAGTGCCTGATCCTTCAACAGGTCATCTTTATGCCATCCGACAAACGTAAAGTTATCACGTTGCGGAGTCGGTAATTTGACTTCTTTTTCAATATTATAGCAAGTCACGGCATCAGGCGGATTATTGCCATACCCGTAAAGTTCATATTCGATTGTATATTGTGCCAACTCCCATTTGGCATATAAAGTAAAATCTCCGTGGGTACCCTTTACAACTTCCCCATAAGATTTGGTTAGATCTTCATCTATATACCAGCCTACCAATGTATAACCTGCTTTCGTCGTTCTCGTTGGGAGTTTGAATGTTTCGGTCTCAATGGTGTAGCGCAGAGCATCCTGATCGGAACCACCGTTGGTGTTGAAGGTGATGGTGTACGGGGTAGGTGTCCATTTGGCATAGACCATTACCGGAATATTCGTTTGTCCTGCCGTTCCTGCCGGAAAAGGCACAGCCTCTAATTTGCTTCCAGTAAAATTCTCATCCAGAAACCATCCTCCGAACATATATCCTTCTTTTGTCAGACCGGAAGGTAAAGTTCCCGGTTGTGTTTTTGTATAAGAAATATCTGCTAAAGAAGTGCCGTTGTTCGTTTTAAAGGAAAGCGTATAAGAAATCTCCGTCCAGTGTGCCACAAGGGTGACATCGCCCGTTCCGGCAGGGATAGAGGTTACTTTCTGATTACCCCGATACCATCCATCGAAAACATATCCTTCTCTTTGAGGAGTTGGTAAAGAAGATATCCCGGTTTCAATATCATATGAACCATCCTGAATAGCAGTTCCCCCTGCCACATCATAAACAACTTTATAAGAGATCGGGGTCCATGTGGCAACAAAAGTCATGTCTTTGCTGCTACACGGTCTGCCGTTGTTGGCAAAGCTGTTGGATTGACCGAATTGCCATTATATGTCCAATCGACAGTGTAACCGTTTTTTGTCACTGTCGGAAAGATGAAATCGGTGGTTTCGATGGTATAGGAAGGTGTCCCTTGAACCGTAGTTGTACCACCATTGGTGTTGTAGGCAATATTATATTGAGTAAGAGAAACAATAGCATCTTGTTGATTTATACCTTCACCTTTTTCAGTATATTTTACATCCGATGGATTTGAAAAATAAGCTCCATAAGGAACTACGTCACCTAATGTGTTATTACCCTCAGCATCCACAACCCAAGGAGAACCATCATTTCCTGGATTTGACTGCCCCCAAAAGTTCTGTCCACTTCCACCTTTTCCTGGTATTGCTTTTAGCGACATTGATAACAATGATGCTTTTCCACTATTAAAAACGACAGCCGTTGCATTATAGCCATTTCCTCCTTTTGTATTCCAACCATTATTTTGTCCATTTGCAGCATAGGTTTCTATCGTCCCATTCTTTATAACAATATTACCGCCATTCACATTAATAGCTGTAGCATTTTCTTGTGTTCCCGTACGATCATAGATAATCGTCTTTCCATTCAAATCAAGTATCATCGTCCCTCCAGTAATATTTAACGTACTACTCAAGTTCACAATTCCCGTCAACGTCACAACATTTCCATCCACCGTTGCATTGCCTAAAGCATTTCTCAACGCCTCCGCCGAATTCACATCCACCGCCCCGCCTCTCACCGAGCAAAGCAGCCCCACGATCAAAACGATCCAACCAATTAAAAAACTATTTTTTTTCATCTTTCTATCTGTTTTTATTCCGGCACGCTAAAAATAGCGTTGTCAACTACTTCCCGACCGGCACGATGCCGGGAACAATGTTTCCGGTTATCCCCAATTGTCAATCTACTCAAACACCAACTCACACTCGTCCAAATACATCACGCTACTCGTGCTACCCGTGAAGTAGTCACCGTATTTACTGGCGGAGGCTACGATCAGGATGTATTTTGGACGGGTGAAGTAGTCACGATAAGTCAAGTTGATTTTGAACTGTTTGTAATCGCTACCTGTCGCTTCGTTCGATTTTAATTCACCGAATGCGATCATCGATTCGTTGTTCCAGGTCAGGTCAACAAAAGTACCTGTTGTTGTGTTGACACGAAACGGAGCACTCCAATCGAACAAACCGATATAGATATGGCATGAATCCGTCTGTCCCATCAAGGCATCGTATGGAGCTTTTGCCTGGTCAATCACGCCTGGCGTATATTTGTAATATCCTTTCAATGCCGAAGGTCTTCCGATATAAGGTTGTCCAAAATCGAGTTCAGCCCCTTCGATACCTGCCAAACCGACAAAATCGCCCGTATAGATGTTACCGGCGGCGAACTTGCTGGCGATGCTGATATAATCGGAAGCCATCTTGACGGCACGACCTTTCACCACATCGCCCGTTTCCGGTGCAGTCGGGTTACGGCTGGCGATACTGGCCCCCTCGTTACCGGAATCCCAGAAATGGTCGGCATCGTCCAATGTCGCATTCGGATACCAAGTCTTTTCGTTTTTCATCACCCAATCGTCAAAGCCGAGATTCGGGACCTGCATGATCGTATCGGTCGTAAATGTGAGTATTTCGCCAACCGTCCCGTTCATCGTCAACCGATATTCGTAATCCGTCCCCGGCGTCAAGTGAGTCATCATGATCAAAAAGTCTTCTCCCTCATAGCTTATTTCATTAGACAGCACAGACTCCCAAGTAGTTTCGCCCACCTTGCGGTATTCGGCTTCCACCTCTCCTTTCGATATCGATCCACTGACATATGCACGGCGCGTCCAAGCGGAAAGCTGTGTCAATTGGACATTCGCATTCGGATATTGGACGCTCAAGGTCCACTCTTCCGTCTCGTCAAATGCCGTCACATAGAAAACACGCGGCCGGGTAAAATCAACAACTTTCGAAGGGTCGGGAGTCGTCTGTGCGATCGAACTCCCTAATTGCAGCTCTTCTATTTCAATGTTTCGTAAAGAGGGCTGCTCGGTCGAATCGACATAAACAATAACGTTCTTCGTATAATCGTCGACCAAGGCCGAACCTACCTGATTCTTGATTTTGATCTTACGTACGATATCCCGCGAAACATTGACCGTCCATTCATAATCCTGATAAAGGCTCAAGCAGAACTTCACCGGATTCAGAAAATTCATCCGTGTATCCGTTCCGGCAGGCAAACTGTCAGCCGAGACAAAACCGGTATCCGGAAAATGAGCGATATCAAGACAGGCAGCCGAATCCGGATAAACCTTCATACCCTCTGTCACGACTAGCTTTTCAACACGCAGATCCCTCAGGTCGATCGTATCGGCCACTTTTATCTCCACTGTATTTGAAGCTCCGAGGATACGGCAGGAAGTCATACCGGCAACTTCCATCTCCGTGATCTGTCCAACAATGGTCGGATACGGCAAATCATTTTCGACACATCCTATCCAAGACAATACCAGCAATCCGAACGTAAGAAATATGCTTTTTCGTTTCATACCACTTCCTTATAGATAAAAAACAATACCCAAGTCGATCGAGAGCAGATTTATCTTAAAGTTTGCCGAACTGGAAGTACGTTTACCATCATACACCTGATCTTTTTTCTGGTCATACCAATTAAAGTTCAGGCCTGCGACAGCGATAGAAGCCTCCACAGCCGTAAAATCGTTGACAAAACAGGTGATACCCGGTGCAACACCGATATTCAAGTTATGCTTCAACTGATGTACGCCCGACAATCCGCTTCCCAAATCCGAACTGCTCGTACTTTTTGAAAAGCCGTACAGCAAACGTGCCTCATTAAACAAACCGAAACGTTTGCTATCCCCCAAATTTAAGTATGTACGGATAAAAAAAGCAGCCGAATAGGTATTCGATTTATCATTCCACTCGTTTATATCCAAACTGATATCATCTCCTAACGAAAGTGACAGGTTATCTAATTTCGTATAAGAACGCGAATAAGCCAAACGCCCGCCGATACTGATATTGTCACGGATGAAATAGCTAACCAAAGGTGTCACTTTAAATGTATATCCTTCCGAATCGATATCTTTCAACAACGACATAAATTCGAAATTATCATCCACATGTTCCGAGTAGGAGACGTCGCCCCTACCATCCATTGCCCTTTCGGGATAAATGTCTTCATCACAATTCCCCGATCATATTTATTCTCTCTCGCCGAAAGTACCGTCACGGCACAAAGCAGAAGCAAAAGCAGACTCGTTATTTTTCTCATATTTTGTTTATTCGTTATTCGTTTGTGAAAGAGGCAGCGTTGTAATCATATTCCAAATTAAATTCATCGATATACAATGTACTGCCTTTACCTCCTGTAAAATAATCTCCATAGCGGCTTGCCGCAGCTACAACCACTATATAAGATGGAGTTACATCTGTTTTCCGATATTTGATATCTATTGAAAACTTTTTATAACCATTTGCTTCTTCTCCGGAAACAGCTTCTTTCGCCACTAATTCACCATAAGCAATGACAGAAGCATCGTTAGGGTCAAACAATTGGCGACTTTTCGGATTTGTACGTATCTCATAATTTTTTGTACACAATGCTATATAAATGATACATTGATCAGAATCTCCACTTTTCAAATCAGGATCTACTTTTGAATCCCATTGTTCCATATAATCTATGTTTACTGGAGTATATTTATAATATCCAGTCAATTTTGTAGGCTTAGCAGTAAATGGTTGTCCAAATGACAAGATACCATTCGTTCCATCTATGTCAACAAAATTACCAGTAAACATACTTGCTGAAGCAAATGCCCCAATGCCAATAAAGCCAATCCACGTAGACTGTAACTTAGCAGCTTTACCCTTGACTACAACACTTTCTTCAGGAGAAGTAGGATTATTTTCGCCCGCAGTATTTGCGCCAGTATTTCCAGAATCCCACCATTTAGATACATCTACATTAGGAAACCAAGTCTTACCATTTTTAAACCATTCATCAAATGTATTATTTTTTAAATTTACAATCGGAGACGTTGTAAAAGTTTTGACATCCCCTTGAGCATCTGTACCTGAAACTGCATAGTATTCATACTCTGTACCTGGCATGATATTTTCAATCAACAATAAAGAAAAATCACCTGTTTGCTCATTATAAATAGTTGCATCATATCTCTGAAAATCTGTATCTGCTTTCTTTTTAAACATAAAGCCGATATTATCTCTGTCAATGGAATTACCTCTTAATGTCACAAATTTCGCCCATACAACCGGCTCTTCCGTTGTTACATTCACATTCGGACGAATTTCATAAATGAATTGTACAGTCGTTTCCTGATGTAAATTATCCAAGACAGAGAACGTAAACGTATGAGTTGCCATTTGAGTTGCTGAAGCAGGGTCTAATGCTTTAGCAAAATCAGTCAACACGAATGTCAGTTTTTGCTTGTCCTTTACTTCTTGTATCGGGAAACCTAATTGCTGCAAACGCGTCCGTGCAGCATCCGTCAGGTTACAAAGATCAAACGATGGAATATCGGCAAACTGGAAAGAAGTCGTTTCCACTTTCAACTGCTTGATGCCGTTCGGGGCTTCTATCGTCAAAGAATGTTCCGGAACCACCGGATTGTCAGCCTTTTTATAGACAATCTTATTTTCCGTAAAACCATCAAGTGTCAATTTGGGAGCCGACTTGCCGAAAAGATCTTCCTCTTTGATGAAAATTCCGTAATATATCGTATCAGCTTTTTCATCCACTATGATCCCATCGAAATCAGCTCCAGCTTCTTCATTTCCACCACCATCATCAAGCGAGTATTTTATTTTATAAAAATACTGTTCTTTAATATCCGGAAAAACACGTTGCATGGTAAACTCGTTTCCATCCAAATTAACTAATCTCAAATCAGCCGTAAGCTTCTCTGCTTTAAAAAAGCCGGCACGAGTCTCATCTCGCGTATAAAGCAAGCTCCCGGAAGTATTGGAAACTGTTGTTTCATAGCGACTGAAATAATTAGCAAGATTGCCGGCATACTCGACTGCAACTTTCGTATTCGAAATCTTGCAAACAATCTGTACGGAGGTTATTTCGCCGGACTGAATTGTTATTTCTTTCGAACCGGAATAGAAAGGTTTTTCCCACCCTGCTTCTTCCGACTGGTTTGATTTTACTGAAATCGTATACGTTCCTACCGGAAGAACGATTTTCTTACCCTTCACCTCATCGATATAATCGGAATAGCTTTTTATCGTATCTCCTTCCGCTGCAATTATATCGACGCGAAGAGACTCATTCGTAACAGCCGATTCCGCCTTTGTCAGCAATGTAGCATCTTCTTCGATACCTAAATACAATGCGCCTGTCGGTATTCCTACCGATTCTTCATTACAGCTCACTCCCCATAATATCAAACTACACAAGCAAGCAAATATATATAACTTCATACTGTTCATCACTCATTAATCGTTCAAGTTCCTTACCGTTAATGTCTTGGAAGCTTTTTGCCCTAACTGATCCGTCGCAGTTATGGTAAAGAGATAATCGCCTCCTCCCAAACCTGCAATCATCGGCATAAAAGAAGAGATATCAAACGTTGTAGACGTAGCACCTTTTGTTGCTGACAATCCTAATTTTGACAAAGTTTCTTTCAAACCCTCATCACAAATATCAAACTCGGAAGTCAGCCCGACAGCCGGTAATAATGCCTCCAATGTTGATGAAGTTATTTTTACAACTAACGAAGCTAATTTACCCGGTGTATTAATCTTCACACGCACAGTTTTATTGCCTGCACCCGATATCTCGATCGGTTGGCTTATGTCCAATCCTGCATCCCCTACAATTGTAGGTTTAGCACCGTGTCACCACCTTCATTATCATCGCCACCATCATCCTCACCACCGGCATCGATAAAATCCGAAGGAATCTCTATCACATATTCTTTCTCGACCAAGGATATGTCGACCTTAATCACCGGATTTTTAACTGAAGCCGAATCATCCGGCACAACAGGATCATCCGGTTCGACAGGTTCGTTATCATCCGGTTCATCAGGAGAACTGTCACCTTCTTCAAGATCCAAGTCGATCAATATATTATTATATTGTTGAATCTCCTCATTTTTCGACATATCGTAATTATATACCAAACTCTTTCCACCATTCTTCATAGTCGCATATACAGTAAACTGTAAAATGCCGGTATTTTTCAAATAGGTTGTCCTCTTTTCCCCGTTCTGGGTAGTCAAAGCTCCCACTTTATTATCGATAACGATCGAATAGTCATCATTAAATTTCTTCAAGAAATCATCCGAACAATGAAACGTAACTTTCTTATTGCTCAACACACAATCCGTAATCACCTTTGCCACTTCCTGAGGGGTGATTTCACACACATTCGTACCGGAATAAAAGGGCTTGTCGAAACCGGCATTCACATCTTCTCCCAACGTCGCCCGAATCGAATAATTACCGGCAGGCAGCAACAAGCCTCCCTCATTCTTCAAATCAGCGTAACTATCATAATGTTTGACCGTATTCCCGTTTCCATCAATGATATCTATAGCAAACTCATTGACATCCAATATAACAGTCTGCGAACCAGTAGCATTTCCTCCCTTCGAAACAGGGATATCCGCTTCTTTTTCCGGCTTCAACTCCAGATCCAGCAACCCTTGGTTTTCTACGGTCGTGTCATCAGTCTGACCTTTATCAGTCTGTCCCAATATCTCCTTCTTCATCTCACAAGAGAAAAAAGAAGAGAAGAAAACAACAATAACAGGTATTTATATCTCATATGCTTATTCTCCTATACATTTAGTCATTAACCGTAAACCTTTTGTTTCAGCTTCTCCTGCATCCAAGGTTATAATATAGTATTCCCCAATCGATACTTTATCTGTATTAGAATTGCATACATAATAGGTCCGTTCCGGATAGATCAGATTATCCAACTTAACCGTAACTTTCAATACTAAATCCTTACAATCATTCAGGAAATAAGCCGGTTTTGTATGCTTATCCGGATCAAACGTCCATGATGCTTCCTCATCATAAACAGTCACTGAATAGCTGTAATTAAGAGGTTCGGCTTCCAACTTCGCTTTGAATCGGTCGGACAAGCGAAGCTCCACGCCCACGCTTTCAAACGTACAAGTAAAAGCAGGAACAGACGTGACTGTTTTTTCTTCAATCACAAAATCCTGTTTCCCTTCGAAATAAGGAGTTTCAGACACTTGGCCGTCAACCGCCGTCTGATCGTATGAAGAAGCAACAACCTGATAATCTCCTACCGGCAAAACCAATGGCATGCCGGAATCAATCATAGCCGAATAAGAAACAAAACTCATGTGTTTCGTATATGTACCATCCGTACCCTGTTGATCGATCCGGATCGAAAATGTGGAAGGTTCCAAACCAAAAGCACCTTTTGTCACAATTACCGGAATCTCCGTTTCGCTTTGGACAGATGGTTTTTCCAATCGAAACGCTCCGGAACCTTTACCAAAACCATTATCTATCCCTGCATCTTTTTGACAAGCAGAAAAGAATGTCAGAATAGAGATTAATAGAATATATGTCTTTTTCATTTTTTATTCATAAATGAGTTCAACTTCGTCAACTGTTAACACATTGCCAACAAAACGGGAATCCGCATTTCCCGAGAATTCTCCCACACTACCCTTGACGACATCTAATGCAGGAACTGAAGCTGTGCTTGATATAAAGACAATGTACATATGCGTTGCTTTTAATGATGTATTTAAGTACTTAACGTCAACTTTCGCTTCTACAAAAGAACTCTGATCTTGGTTTCGAACCAATTCCCCCCGACCTAATTCCGTAACAGAATTTTGATCTCTATTTTCAACAACGATATAAGCCTTAAATGATTCACTATTCATTGATTTAAATTTATAATAAAATTTAAACCCTGTCGGCCGTACCGTGAATACATGTCCATAGTCAAATGTTTCGGACTCTCCTCCTGCTATAGCAGAATGAGAACCTATAAACAACATTCCGGCAGCTCGTTTTTTAGCAGTCCATCCTCCCGTTGTCTGTGAATAAGTACTGCCTTCACCAAAACCTAAAGAACTTATTTCTGCAGCCTTTCCCGAATAGCCATTATCAGTTGGAACAGTTCCTGAATAAGATGTATAATAACAGGTAGTACCTGAATTTTGAGAATTTGTCAAGGCATTACGCGTTGCCCACCAACTCTGCCCTCCTTCCAAGAAAGGCCACCATTGATAAATATCAATTCCAACCCAAGCAGTCTTATCACTATATACCTTTTTTGAATGCCAGTTTTCAAAAGAGCCATCTTCCAACTCCACTACATTTTCGGTTGTTATCACAATCGGTTCCGTTACACGCTTTTCTTTTTCCCGGTAAATTGCACGTATTTCATATTGCTGTCCTCCTGATGTCAGATTCTTCAATGTATCGCATATCTCATCCGTTTGGTAAGTATGGTTCTTGCAATTATTCCAACTTCCACTACCGACTTTTCTCCATTGGAATTTAAGATTATCAGGATGTGTTCCATCAGAAACCTTTGCCCGCAAAAAAGCCCGGCAAGCAAAAGCATCCCCACCATTAGCAGACGGTGTCAACTCAAACACCGGCGCCTTTACCGTCAATGTCTTTGTCAGAGTCGGGAAACTGCGTCCTTTCTTATCTGCTAAATCCAATTTATAAATAAATGTTTTCTCTCCTTCCGTAGGAGCCTCTAAGCGGGAAGAAAAGACTTTTGGGAATTTAAGCGTTGCTGTCGCATTATTATCCGATTCAACACTAATGCCCCAATCATTATATAAAATAGTTCCATCGGTTAGAATATTATAGACTTTATCATCTACCCCGTCATTAATTGTCAATGTCGTTTTCGTTTCATCGATTATACCTTCAGCCTCAAATTTAGCTTCTACCTCTTTCGCCATATCATCACCCTCTATAATCGTTGTTTCAGGAAAGCCGTCAAATGTTATGATCGGCTGGCCGGCTGGCTGTACAACAACTGTTACCCCCAATACATTTGTCGCATGTGCCTTTCCTGTCGCATCAACTCCTGAAAACTCATAATGATAAGTATAAGTTTGGTCTTCCTCAATAGGAGCCTCCAAACTATTGATTGCATCTTTCAAAAATAGCTGTCCAGTTTTTCTTTCTCCTTTCACATTAGTATTCGCCTTACCATTGACCGACCATTTGAAATTCTTCCCTAAAGCGGCGGTAACTCCTTCGTCCGTCGCCAAGTCGTAGATAATCTCTTCGTTTTCTTTGTCTTCCCGCCATTGCTTGACACACAAAGAAGCAATACCTGCCGGCATAGCAAATCCAACTGTAGGACTCTTCTCGAACTTTCCGACTTTAATGGTAAAAGATTCCCCATTTGTAAAATCATCCGGAGACAGTGTCGGCTTCTCAAACGGCTTCCACATAAAATCCGGTATCCCCTCATTCAGCGTGACATTTGTCATTTCATCATCCAGGATAATTTCCAGACCGATGCCATCCAAGGCCTCTCCATCCGTTTTAAAGATCAGGCGAATGTTCTGGCGACGTTCGATAGAAAGAGGAGTCGGGATTTTATATGTTTTTTCCTTGTCTTCGGTGACTTTCTTCAAACGGATGGCAATACCTAATTCCGATCCTTCTTTAGCTACTTGCATATAGGCCGGACGCGTTTCATCTTTCTTTATTTCCAGGCTGCCGGATGTAAAGGCCGAACTCAACAAAACAGTATAATCAGAATATGCCTCCTTGAAGTCCTCGGTATAGTCGACCGTGATTCTCGCATTTCCAAGTGTACAAGTCACATCGATAGGCGTACTCATGTCAGCTTTCACCGTAAAGTCGGTACTCCCTTCAAAATAAGGGTTTTCAAAAGCAGAAGGGAGGTTGTCACCTTTGGAGGCGATGAGGGTATAAGCCCCCTCTTTCAGTTCGATTTCAGAAGGCATCTCATCGAAGCGGTCATACGATTGGACTGTATCGGACTGCTGTACGATACGGATCTTGTAATCAGCCGTAGTCAGGAACTTTTCGAACTCATCCGAAACGGCTGCTTTAGTCGAGTTGTTGATACCTTTGTTCAAAGAAGTAGTGTCTGCCGATAATGACAAGCGCAGCTTTCCAATTCCATCGGCAGGCACACGATCGGAATCACAAGAAGAGGCACAGATAAGTACCCCCAAAACACATATCCATAAAGCCATGATCTTCCCAAGACCATATTCAATCATACATTTCTTCATCTATATAGTAATATAGTTTAGCCCTAATTCAGTTGACTGTCGCAATTCACAAAACAACCGGAGTAATACCCTTTCTCTACCTATCAAAATCGGTGCAAAATAACGACAACGCAAGAGATCTCACAAGGTCTATTTATACGATTACCTGTCCTCTTTTTTAGATCTTGTTCCAAATAGTCAATTATAATATCCTAACTTAAACCGGATTTTATCATTCAACACTTTTTGCGTGTCCTATTTTTCATATCTTTGCACATATTCTAATGTATTCTGAATATGGAAAACGATATCCCCAAAATAGACCTTCCCGAAGATTGGATCATCGGGAATCTTTCGCATAAAGACATTGGTTTGTTGAACTTGTATGCCAACTATCCTTGCAGGTTGAAGGCGGAGATATTCGTGCTTTGCATGCAAGGGGAGATCGAAGCATCCATAGATCTGACACGCTACCAAGTGAAGCCGGGCAGCTTTATCACGATCCTGCCGGGAACGATCTTACAAATTCATAAGATAGAAGGAGATTTACAGATCTATTTTATGGGATTTTCATCTGAATTCATCAACCATGCCAATATAGGTAAATCAGCAATGGACATGTTGTATGTCGTAAAAGACTGCCCGATTATCGAGCTGAAAGAACAGCCGGCTCAATTGCTGGAAGATTATTTTTCGCTACTTGTCAAGACGTATGGATTCTGCGGACCCAAGTTGAACAAAGATATCCTTAACCATTTGCTTTCAGGCGTGCTTCTCGGAGTAGGGGCCATGTATAAAGACAAGACACTGAACAAGACGAATCTCTCCAAAGCAGAAACAAATAAGCAAGAACTTCGGACAATTGGTTATGAAGAACTATACCACGCAACGTTCCGTTGCGTGGTATGCCAAGAAACTCGGCATAACTCCGGCGCATCTCAGTACGATTGTCAAGCAGACGACCGACAAGACTTGTGTCGAGATCATCACCTCTATGGTAATCATGGATGCAAAGGCACAGTTGAAATCGACCGACCTTTCCATCCACGACATCGCCTATTCGCTGAATTTCACGAACATGTCTTTCTTCGGCAAATATTTCAAGCGGCATGTGGGGATGGGGCCGTTGGAATACCGGAACAGCTAAAATAGGTATTATTTTCATTGACAATCAGATTCATCCGATTTATTTTTACGTTCCCCATGTTTCCCGGTCCAGGCTCCGGTATTGTATGGCTTCCGCCAAATGGCGTGCTTCGATATTCGGAGAGGCTTCCAGATCGGCGATCGTACGGGAGACTTTCAGGATACGGTCGTAGGCGCGGGCGGAAAAATTGAGGCGCTGCATGGCGACCTTCAGTAAAGACAGACCGGCAGCATCGGGCACGGCGTATTCATGAAGCAGTTTGGAGGTCATCTGGGCATTACTATAAATGCCCTCATGTGCGGCAAAGCGTTTTTCCTGGATAGCGCGGGCTTTCATCACACGCTCGCGTATCGCTTCGCTACATTCGGAAGGGTGTCCGTCGGATATCTTCTCAAAAGGGACCGGCACGACTTCCACCTGTATATCGATCCGGTCGAGCAGAGGGCCGGAAACGCGATTCATATACTTTTGGACGGCACCCGGAGAACAGAGGCAAGGGCGATCGGATGATTATAATATCCACAAGGACAAGGATTCATGGAAGCGACCAACATAAAGTTGGCCGGATAATCGACAGATAAGCGGGCACGCGAGACCGTTATCGTCCGGTCTTCCAAAGGTTGGCGCATGACCTCGAGCACATTCCGGTTGAATTCGGGCAATTCATCCAGGAACAAGATCCCGTTATGCGCCAGGCTGATCTCTCCCGGCTGCGGGAAAGCACCTCCACCGACCATCGCCACATTCGAAATCGTGTGATGGGGCGAACGAAACGGACGTTGTGTCATCAGGGAAGTGTCCACCCCGATCTTACCGGCAACCGAATGTATCTTGGTGGTCTCTAATGACTCCTGCAAGGTAAAGGGCGGCAAGATGGAAGGGAGACGTTTAGCAAGCATCGACTTGCCACTCCCCGGCGGACCGATCAAGATCAGGTTGTGGCTGCCAGCAGCGGCTACTTCCAACGCACGTTTCACATTCTCCTGTCCGCGTACATCCGAGAAATCCGCTTCAAACTGAAGCTGCCGGGCATAAAACTCTTCACGGGTATTGACAATCGTCGGTTCCAAATCCCGTTTTCCCGCAATGAACTCGATCACCTCTTTGATAGTCGAAACACCGTACACTTCCAGATTATTGACAACAGCAGCCTCGCGGGCATTCTGCTTGGGAACGATAAAGCCTTTGAATCCCTCTTCACGTGCCTTGACCGCAATCGGCAGAATACCTTTTACCGGCTTCAAGCTGCCGTCCAATGAAAGCTCTCCCATCATCATGTAGTGACTCAGCCGGGAAGCATCCAACTCTTCAGCCGCTGCCAGGATACCGATTGCAAGCGGCAAGTCGTACGACGAACCTTCCTTCCGGATATCCGCAGGCGCCATATTGATCACAATGCGGTTACGAGGAAACTTGTAGCCACTCACCTGAAGAGCAGAGATAATGCGCTCATGGCTTTCACGGACAGCCACATCGGGCAACCCTACCAAAAAGAATTGGATACCTTTCGTGCAATTCACTTCGATCGTAACGACCGTTGCCGATATGCCCTGCACGGCGGCGGCATAAGATTTGACTAACATAGTTAAAGATTTATGATTTATAATTTATGATTTATGGGTCTGGATTTATGAGGCCGGATCTATGATTTAGGGATAGCAACATTGCATAAATCATAAATCATAAATTCCTACTCCATCAGCTTTTCCAATGTCTGCTTTATCTCGACCCCATTGTCCGTTTTCAAGATGATCTTTCCTTCTTCATCGATCAGGAAACAGCGGGGTAAAGCACTTACATTATACAGATCGACCAACATGGCTGCCTGTCCGGCGGAATCGGTAACCAAATTCCAGTCGATGCTATCCTTTGCAATAACTTTCCGTACTCCAGCCTGATCGTCATCCAAGCTGATCAGCAACATATCCACCTTCTCTTTCGGATATTTCGTTGCCACTTCATCCAAATACAGATCTTCCGTCTGACACATATCGCACCAGGGAGCCGTAAACGCAAGCAGCAAATATCTATTCGGAAAAGAATCCAGGCTGACAGGAGCTCCATAAATATTCTTCACATTGAAACCGGGTGCTTCAGCTCCCAAAGCCGTCCTTTTTGCCCGCGTACTGTATTCCTGTAGCTTCCGTACCAAATAAAAGTCATTCAATTTCGGACTCAGCACAGCCAGCAGTTCATCCATTCGCCGGGTATCGTCAGGATGGTTAAAATAATGTTGTATCAATATGACGGAGGCTTCTTCATCCGGATATTTCTTAATGGCGGCAGCAGCTTCCTCGCTCAGCAGATGGTTTACATTCGCCAGGCGTGAAGCCATATCCGTTTCCTCTATCGAGCCGTTGACATTTTCCCTGTTCTTCTTATTCAGTTGACGGATCAGGTCGGCCTGTTCCTTCAACAAAGGAGCCATTTCTTTTTTTATCGTGGAAAGACGATCATTGATCCGCCCTCCTTTGACACGCAACATGGCAGGATAAGCAGCGTCCCCGGTGATCGTTACCTTCTCTCCCTTTTCCAGATAGGCCGTAACCCAATGCATCTTATTGGCAAAGAAGATCGTCACTTCCCGGAAATCACCTTGTTTCTTTTCGATCAAAAATTCGCCCGGCTTCCCGCAAGTCACCGTATCTACCACTTTTATATCTTCATTCTCGAAAACGGCATATAAGGTCTGATCCTCCAGATTGGTAAGTTTCCCTTCTATCCGGTAAGCAATATCTCCGCCACACGATGACAAAGAAACGATAATCCCAACGACCAGTAATAAACGTCTAATCATGTTATACCTCACATCCCACATTAAAAGATAATTTGGGGTAAAGATAGGAATAGATTTTAAAACATCCTAACATTTATGCTAAAATTAATGTATATATATAAAAAAAGCGCAGAACCGAAGTCCTGCGCTTTTATATAGTCGTTATGTATGTTATTACAATTTCGGACCAGCAGCAACCAGCTTCTTACCAGCTTCATTACCAGTGAACTTAGCGAAGTTCTTGATGAAACGGCCAGCCAAGTCTTTTGCTTTTTCATCCCACTGAGCAGCGTCAGCATAAGTATCACGCGGATCCAAGATCTTCGGATCAACACCCGGCAATTCTGTCGGTACAACGAAATCGAAGTACGGGATAACTTTTGTCGGAGCTTTGTCGATAGAACCGTCCAGGATAGCATCGATGATACCTCTTGTATCTTTGATAGAGATACGTTTGCCAGTACCGTTCCAACCTGTGTTGACCAAATAAGCCTTAGCACCGGTCATTTCCATTTTCTTAACCAATTCTTCGCCGTATTTTGTCGGGTGCAGTGACAAGAAAGCAGCACCGAAACAAGCGGAGAATGTCGGAGTCGGTTCAGTGATACCACGTTCTGTACCAGCCAATTTAGCTGTAAAACCAGACAGGAAATAATACTGAGTCTGTTCCGGATTCAGGATAGATACCGGAGGCAATACGCCGAATGCATCGGCAGACAGGAAGATAACCTGTTTTGCGTGCGGGCCTTTAGAAACCGGCTTAACGATGTTTTCGATATGATAGATCGGGTAAGAAACACGAGTGTTTTCTGTTACGCTCTTATCAGCGAAGTCGATTGTACCGTCAGCAGCAACTGTAACGTTTTCAAGAAGAGCGTCACGTTTGATAGCGTTGTAGATATCCGGTTCGCTTTCTTTGTCCAGGTTGATAACCTTAGCGTAGCAACCACCTTCGTAGTTGAACACACCTTCGTTATCCCATCCGTGTTCGTCGTCACCGATCAACAGACGTTTCGGGTCGGTAGACAAAGTTGTTTTACCTGTACCAGACAGACCGAAGAAGATAGCAGAGCTCTTGCCTTCTTTATCCGTGTTAGCGGAGCAGTGCATAGAAGCGATACCACGCAACGGGTTCATGTAGTTCATGATAGAGAACATACCCTTCTTCATTTCACCACCGTACCAAGTATTCAGGATCACCTGTTCTTTCGTCTTCAGGTTGAATACTGTAGCAGTTTCAGAGTTCAAGCCTAATTCTTTGTAGTTGTCAACTTTTGCTTTAGAAGCGTTGAAACATACGAAATCAGGTTCTCCGTAGTTAGCCAGTTCTTCAGCTGTCGGACGGATGAACATGTTAGTCACGAAGTGTGCCTGCCATGCTACTTCCATAATGAAACGAACTTTCATACGAGTTGCTTCGTTAGCACCGCAGAAAGTATCGACAACGAACAGACGTTTGCCTGACAATTCTTTTACAGCTTTAGCTTTCAGATCAGCCCAAGCTTCTTCAGAACAAGGCTTGTTATCGTTTTTATATTCTTCAGAAGTCCACCATACTGAATCTTCGCTGGCTTCGTTCTTTACGAAAAATTTGTCTTTAGGAGAACGACCTGTGTAAACACCAGTCATCACGTTTACAGCACCCAGTTCAGTTACCTGACCTTTTTCAAAGCCTTCCAAACCCGGTTTTGTTTCTTCTGCGAACAGAACATCGTAAGACGGATTGTGAAGAACTTCCTTCACATCTTTAATTCCGTACTTGCTTAAATCTAATGTAGCCATCTTGAAATTAATTTAATTGATTGACTTTATATAACTTTTCTCTCTACTCGATGTTAAAACACAAGGCAATTCATCTTTGTTTTTACTTGCTGTTCCCTCGCCTTGTTAATCGCGGTACAAAAGTAATACAAATTTTCATAGTACATACCGAATTAAGGAAATTTTTCAGTAATAATTATACTTTTCCATGCCGTTAACATCAAACCCTACCATTTTGTAACATAGAGTTTACAAATCAGCTACTTTTATCCAAAGATAGCATCATGTTTCCCGGCATTTAAGTCATCCTGGATGCGGTAAAGAACGACAAGCAGAGGGGATAAATTATGTTTAACGATATCGGTTATAATCTCCGGGTCAACAGACAAATATTCATGAGAAATAATATTTCGCATGGCAAAAATCTTGCGCCAGGGAATTCCCGGATAATAGACCAGCAACTTCTCCTTTGTTTCAGTATCTATTTGTTTCAATGTCTCACCGATAGTCTGTATTCTCATGCAAGTTGCATCAAATAAATCGACACCCTCCGGAGTACGAAGCAAATCATCGCAGTCTGCAACATCGGAAGTTCGTTTCAATGCCAATTCAACTCTTTGTATAACAAAAAGAAGCTTATCTGTTATTTGATCCTTAAAGATAAATTGCATCCTGTTCTATTTTACGCCGAAACAAAGCACGCATTGTTTCATGCAAGGTTATTAAATCGACTTTTTGCCTGAAAACTTGTTCTAAATCATCTTTTATATCCATCAATGTGTAATAACTTGTTTTTCTCAACTTAATAAACACATCGATGTCACTCTTCTCATTCTGTTCACCACGAGCCACGCTACCGAAAAGGCCCAATGTTTCGATTCCGTATTTTTCGGCGGAACGGGCTTTGTAATCTCTCAGGATTTCTATGATTTCGGCTGTTGTCTTCATTGCTATACCCTTTTGTTTCACAAAGATAGAAATATAAATAAGAAAAGCTGTAAACCCTTGCATCTTTTTCAAGGTTTACAGCTTTTCTTATCACAGATCGGCTTACTGCCTTACTTTACTTCCCAGATTTCTCCGCTCATCAGATAATCCTGCAGGTTACGGATCGGATTCTTGGCCTGGACTTCTTCGATTTGCTGGTGGACAGCTTCATCGTATACAGGGGCGTCCACATCGCGGATGACACCGAGCGCAATCGGCATATCTTCGCCCATCATGGCAAGCATCATGTGCAGGGTGTTATCCTTTCATGGGCATCATGTACCAGGACATCATCCAACGTATAACCATCCTGCCCGATTGTTACGCTTCAGCTTCAAGCCTCCATGCACGA
>ENA-OQJX01000302-OQJX01000302.1-human-gut-metagenome-genome-assembly--contig:-NODE-302-length-29566-cov-3.447128_pt1 | contig 29566 bp, 38 predicted proteins | sample MGYA00242615_ERZ504782 | MGnify/ENA primary metagenome ERZ504782 (study PRJEB26092, sample SAMD00036354) | human gut metagenome | host: Homo sapiens | study: EMG produced TPA metagenomics assembly of... | reverse complement strand
TATGAAGGCGAACGATTTTCTTTTTAAATTCAGGTGTGTAACTTTGTGACATAATACTTCCTCTTTTCTCTGTAAGATGATTATATCTTATTAGCCACTTCTGTTACAACTTTATTATAGCACTTCATGTCCATCTTTCACTTGGGCATGAGCAGGGGAAGAAGTCTCTGAATATGTTTGGCCCCGGGACTATTTTCCCGGTAGGCGTCGAGATTCATGAATTTCATGTGGAATATGAAATGATCATACAGGCGCTGACCGACTGTGAGGTATACAAGATGTCGTATCCCACTTTGAAAAAGATAGCAACAGAAAACGGAACCTTTGCCGGGGAGCTGCTTCGTGAGAATTGTGATTTTATCGGATATATGTTCTTTGACAGTATCAATCAGACATTTGAACCATGTCTGGCCAGAATTTGCGATATCTTATACCTCTATCTTACAAAAGTCCACCCGCTCTCTGCGAAAATCCCGCTGTCGCAGTCAGAACTTGCCAGCATTGCGGGAGCGTCCACTGCCCAGATGGAGCGCTCGATTTCGGATCCTGAAAAAAGAAGGGATCTTAGATACCTCCCGAAAACAAATAGAGATACTTGATGAAGAAAAATTACTGGCGCACTGTACGCTTGGAATGAGAAGCAACATTATCTGATTTTCTAATAAAATAGCTATGATTCAAACAATTTGAATCATAGCTATTTTAAAAAAGATTTGTCAAGAGCGAATGGGATATAATTTTACACCAATCCCCATCTATTCATAATATTTTCCAGTTCCAAGAATGGTACCAAACAACCCGAATACCCAAATCAAAGTAACCGCTTTTTGAGACGATTCCCACAAGCCTGCCGTAACCAGGAGAAAGCTGACAACAGGAAATAGGATCATGGATCCCAGCATCCAGTATCGGCAGCATTTTACAATATACGGCCAGTTACTGTTGTGAATCCGAATAAACGGAATATTCATTCGGAAGACCCCGTCGGACACATAATGAAGTTCATTTTCATCATAATAAGTCGGAAGCTGTTCTTTTGCAAATAAGCAGAACCATGCACCAAATAAGGCAAATAAAGCTTCTAAAACAAAGATGTCCTTCTGGATCAGATTTACATCCTGCCATATTAAAATTCCGAATTCCAATATGCTGAATCCCAGGACAAACAAATACCACATTTTGTGAAAACCAGAATGTACGTGTTTTTGATTGTCTGACAAATGAATGGTTTTTCCCAGCAGTTCATCCATCTCCTGCGGCTCAAGTGCGGCATGAATCCGCTCACCTTTTAGCAGCTCTGCGACTGTTACTCCCAGGATATCTGCCAGAGGTTCCAATAAGGCGATATCCGGGAGACTCAGTCCCGTTTCCCTTAATTAAAGATATTGTTGGGTAAAAAAGAAAGGTCAGTCGATTTTGCCAATGAAGCGGTAGTAGATTTCTACTTCCTGCTCACGGCTTCCGTCCTCGCCCTTGACAGCTTCGTGGACGGTTATTTTTCAATTAGAGTGTTCAGAAGTTCGGCGGTCAGCTCCACAGGGTTGACATACTGTTTCATCAGGGCAATCCACTTTTCAGCGTCCGCTGCGGTCTGTACGGCGGCTTCCATCGTTTCGTGAAGCTGCCTTATTTTTGTTTCAAGCTCCTTTTGCTCGTTCTGGTACTTCTCGGACAGCATATTGAAGTTATACTCGGTTATGCGTCCGGCAGACCAGTCCTCATACATTTTAGCAAACAGCCCGTCAACCTCGGCTTTACGCTTCTCTGCCTTTTTCAGCTCCGCAGCCTGCTTTTTCTTCGCAGAGTTTCTTTCCCTGTCGCTGGCATTGAGCAGCCGTTTCAGCAGCTTGTCCTCGTCTTTCTGTACCATCATAGACCAGTATTGCAGTCTTGCAAGCACATAGGCATACAGTACATCATAGCGGATATAGTGCATGGAACACTGGCGTAATCCCTGTCCGTACTTACTGCAATGGTAGTGTGCATAGGGATTTTTGTTCTGGCTGTTTACACCATAAGCCAATGACCATCCGCAGTCCGCACATTTTACCAGCCCGGAAAATATCTGCGTTGTGCCATTCTTCTGTCGCCTGCGTCTGCTTGCAATCAGCTCCTGAACTTTTTGGAACACTTCTTCGGAAATGATGGCTTCGTGGGTATTTTCCACACGATACCATTCTTCTTGCGGCTTCCGCACCTTTTTCTTGTTCTTGAATGAAATGTTGCTCTGCTTGTTGTGAACGCTGTGACCGATGTAGGTTTCCTCTTTCAAAATGCTCTTGACCTGTGCAATCGTCCACGCATAGGCTTTTTCTGCGGGCGCACCGGCGTAGATATTGGCGAAAGTCCCGTATCTTTCATAGTTCAGCCAGCCGGGGGTAGGTACTTTCTCCTCCACCAGAATCCGTGTAATGCTGGCGGCTCCACGCCCGTGTACGGCAAGGTCAAAAATCTTCTCTACAATCCAGCGTGTTTCCGGGTCGATCAGAAGATGACCTTTTTTGTCCGGGTCTTTTACATAGCCCAGCGGTGCATAGGCTCCATAGTGTGCGCCATTGGCAAATCTTGTGTGCATGGCAGCCTTGACCTTTTTGCTGGTCTGTCGGGCGTGCATTTCATTCAGGATGTTTAAGAACGGGGCAAGCTCGCTTTCTCCGTTGATGGTGTCCACATTGTCATTGATGGCAATGTAGCGTACTCCCTTGCTGGGGAAATAGATTTCCGTGTACTGACCGGTCAGGATATAGTTTCTTCCCAGACGGATAAGTCCTTTGTGACAACGCAGTTGATTTTCCCGTCCTCGATGTCATCAATCATCCTTTGGAAACTTGGACGCTCGAAATTTGTCCCGCTCCATCCGTCGTCAATGTACTCGTCTACAACAGTCAGCCCATGCTCTGCGGCATACTGCCTAAGCATCATGCGCTGGGTCTGGATACTGCCGCTTTCCCCCTGTAATTCATCGTCACGGCTCAATCTCAAATATAGTGCAGTGTTATAAATCGTTGTATTGTATGGTTGTTTCACGGTTAAAAATCCTCCTTCTAAAAGAAACAACCCACGCTTATACAATACTCGCTGGTACAAGTATATCATAAGCGTGGGCTGATTGACAGTCGTTATTCCGTATTTTTTCAGGAAGCGGCGGCAGCGTGCTGGATCACATCTTCCAGCAGGCTGTCAAGCGGCTTCCCATCCTGTGCGAAATGCTCCGATACCTTGATACGGACTTTCCCCATGACAAAATACTGGGTGCCGTCTTTTTCGGTAAGCAGGGTGCCGCTGTTTTTGTTATTGCTCTCGTTTTTGCTTTTTGCCATAGGCAGTTACCTCCATAAATGAAATATGCCCGACAAGGGAATGTCAGGCAGGTGTACAGCCGCAGACTGTCTCCATGTCAACCAAACCGTGTCAACCGGCAGAAAAGACTTTGAAAACAATCCATAGGCGCTCTATGATTACTTTTTACTTTTTCTTTGATTTCTTGGTTGACATGGTTGACAAAGGAGAGAAATGCCCCAAATATCAGGCTTTTCCCCGTCAACCGGCTGTCAACCAAAGCGTCAACCAAACTGTCAACCGGTGGCTTTTCAGAATGGAAGTTCCATTTGCCGGGCTTCTTCTTCCGTGATTTCCTGAAAACCGTCCCCCTCCGGCGGAGCTTGGTTGACACGCTCCCAGCCTTTTTGAGAACCGTATTTCTTATACCGCTTCGGGCTTTTGTAGGCTGCCCAGCCCTGTATGATGCCGCCCGCAATGCCGGTATTCATAATCTCGCAGATTGCCCGTGTCTCCCAGTCTGCCGGGGAATTTAAGTTCCCCAGCGCTTCCTCATAAAGCTGCTTGGAACATACCCTGTCGCCGGTGTAGTCCTCCAAATAGGCGTAGATCATGCCGGCCTGTGTGTCTTCCTGCATAAAGTCCTGCTGGTGGGCGTTCAGGTATCGGTTCATTTCCATGCTGAATGACAGCTTATACTTCCCACTGCGATAAACCGTCATGGCTTCCGCCACATCTGTTCGATATACGCCCTCGCCGCCGCTTCATCGTCCAGTATGTGAACCTCCGCCCGTTCCGGGTACACCGTCACGGGGAGAAAGCGCCGGTTGCCGGTGCGGTCACGGGGCAAAAAGTCCTGCCGGTTGGTCGTCCCTCCAAATACACATTGCCGCAGCCGGTCTGCCGGATGTGTCTCATACGGCACTTTGTAGGTTTCTTTCTGGCGGCTTAAGAATGACTTGATTTCCTCAATACTCTTGGCGTTGGCTGTGGCAATCATCTCCGACATCTCGATAATCCAATGCCCTTGCAGCTTGCGGTACACATTTTCATCGTCCAGCTTTTTCAAATCGTCTGAAAACCATTCGTCCCTGCCTGCCAGCAGCCGGAAAAAGGTAGATTTCCCGGCTCCCTGACCACCAACCAGACAGAGCATGACCTCAAACTTGCTCCCCGGTCTGAATACCCGCCGGATGGCTCCCATCAGGAACAGTTTCAAGGCTTCATAGGTGTATTCGTCCGTATCGGCTCCCAGAAAGTGATGCAGGGCGTAACGGATGCGCTCTGTGCCGTCCCATTGCAGGCTGTTCAGGTAATCCCTGACTGGATGGTAGCGGTTTTCATTGGCAACAATCTTGATGGCGCTCTGCACCTTTTTCTCGCTGGTAAGCCCGTAATTTTCTTCCAGATACAAAAGCAGGTAGTTCATGTCCATGTCGGTCAGCGTGGTACTGGTGCGCTCCCAGCCCAGCGGCTTCACAATGTCAATCTGCTCCGTCAAAAGGTTCAGGCGCAGCGCCCCGCGAAACAGAGGGTCACGCTGGAACACCGTCAGGCAGTTTCGGATGCTGTTCTTCACGCCGCCTTTCTGCGTCCCCTCTAATGTTTCCCGGATTTCTGCCGGTGTCTGCGCCGGTTCCATTGTGTCCATCGTCCTTTTGACCGCTTCCTGCGTTTCCGGCGGCAAGCTCTGAAATTCGCTGTTCAAGCCGCAACACCTCCTTTCCCTGTGCGGCGATCAATGCCGCTTTTTCTTCTATTTCTCCGTATAACAAAATATCCAAAAGGTATTCTGTGTAGCTTATCCTCTGCAACGCTTCCACAAAAAGAGGATGCCAGATGGCATCCTGCGGCTGTGGGGCGTGTGCTGTTTTCCAATGCTCCAGCAGGCGCAGATAATCGCATAGCACCCGGAAACAATACCGTTCCGTTTCCTGAAATCTCTGCTCCGCTGATTTTTGTCGGGGCTGTGACCTGTTGTGACGCTTCCTATCTGGCGGCGCATTGCCGGATTTCTCATAGGAAACGCCGAAGTCCTCCGCAAGCCTGACCGCAGCTTCCCGTTTCCCCAATCCATGCAGCAAAGCGGCAAAGTCGATCACATCCCCGGAAGCCCCGCAACCGAAGCAGTAAAAGCGGCTGTCCACTTTCATGCTGGGCGTGCGGTCATTGTGGAATGGACAGCAGACCATGCCGTTTCTCCCCACCCGGATTCCATAGAATGAAGCAGCCTGCCGGGTGGTAACAGACTGTTTCACCGCTTCAAATACATTCAAATGCTCCCTCCATAAAAATGCCGGTAGCGGTAAAGCTGCCGGTTATGTCATAGCTCCATCTCGTGTTTCTTTCTCTGTACTTCCTGTGGCTGCTCCCTCCGGCGCAGTGCGGTATCTACGGCGTTCTGCACCTGCCGCAGCCGTATGACTTCCTCCCGGAGCGGCTTGTGCTGCGGAGACAGTTCGGCATACTCTGTTTTTAACTGTGCGTATTCCTGTTTCCATGCTTTCAGGGCAATGGGTTTTCCGTCCAGTTTTTCTTTCAGAATACGGCGGGCAGCATAAAACAGCCGTAACTCCGCATCGTGGGATGTTTCAAATTTCTCCCTCTGTTTCTTAAACTTGATATTGTTCAATTCCGTATGAACAGGTTTTAGCCGCTGGTAATTCTCGCCCTCCCGTATCAATTCCTGCAATTCCTTTATCCGGGCAGATTTCTTTTTCATGGAGCCGCTTAATGCTTCAAATTCTTCACTGACAGAGGAAAGACGCTCCTGCAAATCCTCTAATGTGAGCAGCTTGTTTTCCGTCAGATAATTGACGGCTTCGGCAAACTGCTTTAAGTTTCCGGTTCTGGCTTTATTGCTCCATGCCCCTGCGTTGCGCTGGTTGTAATAAGCAATCAGCAGGTCGGCAAGGTTCGGTGTCTGCGGTTTGGAAAGTTCTTCTTTTACCTCTGCCATCCAGACAAACAGGGCTTTGATCTTCTTCCTCACATCCTGCATGAGCCGGTTGGTGGCTTTAATCCAGCGGTTCAGTTCCCCTTTCTCGGTGCGGATGCCCTTTGCTTCCATCTGCCGGACATTAGCTCCCTCGTGGACAGTAGGTATCAGGTCAAGCCCCTGCCGCACATAGGAACGGTGGTCGATACGCACATCCAGCCCTTTTTCCTCAAATTTTGTATTAACGGCAGCCGCCCACTGCTCCCGCCAGTGTTCCAGCGTTTCCGGCTCGTGCCAGTCTGTTGTATGGACAGCGTTAAACACATAATCGCCGTTTTTATCCCGGATTCGGTTTCCATCTTCATCAAGAAGATATTCCCGCCGCTGTTTTTGTCCCCATGTGCCATCCGGGTTCAAAGGGCGCATGGTTGTCATCACATGGAAATGTGGGTTAGGGATGCCGCCGTCCTCTTTCTCCGGGCTGTGAAAAGCAAGATCGGCAATCATGCCTTTTGCCACAAACTGCTCCTGCACGAACTTCCTCGCCAGCTCCATGTTTTCTTCCAGCGTCAATTCATTCTGCATGGCAATATCAAAGGAATAGGCAAGCTGGGCTTTTGGATGTTTCTCGCAGCTTTCCACAGCATTCCAGAGGGTCGCCCGGTCAAGATATATTTCCGGCGCATGGGGCGGCAGCATGATTTCCGAAGCGATCACGCCGCCCTTTTTGGTGTAGTCGCTGACTTCTCCATAGTAGCTGCTGTAAAGACGCTCCCCGGCTCGATAGGCTGCGCTGGCAATGGCGCTCTGACCGGCGCTGCGCTTGATCTGTGCGATTGAAAAATGATAAAGTGCTATCCTTAGTCACCGCCTTTCTCCTGCCCGGAAATACGGGCGTGGTTCTCTGTGGCAGACCGGATGAAATGCTCCGCCTGCGGCAGATTCAAAATGTTTTCCATGAGGAATAAAATTCCGCTTCGGTCAGCTCCTTTGTCTGTGGCGCAATGCTCTCAATAGCTGCCCCACGGGTAATCAGCCGGTGCGTCCTCTGTTTCCGGGAACCGCTTTCCAGATACGCCTGCCGGTTTTTCAAACGCTGCATTTTCCGTTTTTCCTGTTCCAGCAGGACAGTGGTTTTTTCATATTCCTGCTTCAACTGTTCCAAAGATTTTTCCATGTTCTCACATCCTTTGCTGATAAGATAAAGAAAGACCATCCGCAGACAGTCCGTGTGTCAGTGCTTCTATAAAACCCGATGAAAAGGGAAAACCGCAGAGCGGATTTCTCTTTGCGGCGAGTACACAGGGGATAGCCGCTTTAGCGGCGCAAGGGGGTGTAGCCACCTTGTCGGAGCGAAGCGAACGCAGACCTCGGATTGCTGATTTTATCAGCGGCAGAGGTAAGCTCCGCAGGACGCACGATACATGGTCTTTAGACTATGTATAGAAGTGCGCCCTTAGTTCCTAAGGGATTTTGCCGTTTCCGGCAGTCTTGTCCTTTTTCTTGGAACGCTTGGAAAGATACTTCGGGCAGTCAACCACAACCGCCCGGAAGCTCTGTTTACATTGGTGCTGGCATTTCCGGCACAGTTCGTTGTAAGTGATACGGCTGCGGTCATTTAAGAAGAAAGACCATTCCAGCCGCCGCTTGTTGCTCATTCTTGCCATAACCGGCTCCTTTCTCCGTTTCTATCTGATGTACGCAGACAGGCTGTTTTGGTGTAGCGTTTCGGTATCATTTTTAAGGTTTTTTCCCTCTGTATGCCCCTTTGGAAAGTGCGGCAGTATGCAGTCAGGGAATGATACCTCACGCTTATTTGTCGCTTCTCGGTACGGTTTCGGAGCCTTTTGCCATCCATTCAAAGAAAGCAATTTTGCTGACCTTGATAAGCCTGCCCCTGCGGAACGCCGGAAAGCCGGGGGTGTGTACCAGCTCATAGGCGCTCGCTCTTGAAATTCCCATAATCCGCTGGATGTCCGCCACATCCAGAACCAGCGGTAAATCCTCGTAGCTGTTCAATCTCTTTTTATCGTTCATTCTGTTCCTCCCATAAATCAAATAGGTTAAAATGCTTCCTGCTGCCGTTCTCCCCAAAAGCCGTTTTCCTGCCCCATTCCTGCGGTGTTTCCCTGCATTGGTGCGCCGAATGCGTCACTTCTCCTGCCGGTCATATCCCTTTTGGACGGTCATTCACTTGTCAAGGTACTGTGCGGTACGAAATTACCAACCGCAATCATCATAGCGTACTATCCTTGACAAAACAATGATTCTGCGATACCATGAGTGTAACGGATATAACTGAATTATATAATTACCATAAACAAAGGCAGGGGATAGGGATGGAGAATCAGTTTATACGACATGAGCCATGTTTTGAGAGGATTTTGTTTGTCCTGACGCTGGACAGGAAGAAAATGAAAGAGCGGATTTTGATTGGGGAAGAACAGCAGATCCGCTTCCGGCTGAACGGGAGCCAAAACGCAGAGGTGCTTTGTGATATGACACGCCCGCTGGGAACTTTTTTGATAAACTTTGAGTGTGACACGGACAGAGATTGGAACTTATACGGGCTTTCTCCGCTGCGGCAAGCCCTCCACTCCAACCGACGGAAACAGCCGGAGCTGGAGCAGACGGCAAGCGAATTTCTCTGGGGAAAATATCTTAGCAATGACCCTCTGAAAATGTATGTGGCGTTCCGTATCTGGAACAGATATCTGCTTGCCAGAGAACCCCGTGACCGTAACGCTGCCTGTGACCGCTTCATGGATAAAATGAGCAGACTGACCGGGGTATTCCAAAACGAAACCATGAGCTTTGACAGGGAGACAGGAAAACCGAAACATTTTCAAGCTGGCAGCCTTTATTTCAAAGGCGCACCGTCAGAAGATACCCGGCTTGACCTCTGGTTCCCGGACAACCGGCGCACAGAAGAATGTGTGTCTGCCTATGCGTCCCTCTACCCCTTGATTACCTATTATCTGAACAGGCTGAATGACTGGGGGCTTTGCTTCCGGCAGTGCAAGGTCTGCGGGAAATATTTTCTGGCAAAGAGCCAGCGGTATGAGCTGTGCAGCGACAAGTGCCGAAAAGTACAGGCGCTTCAAAACAAGCGGGAATTTGACGAGAGGGCAAGAGAAAATAACTATGACCTGCTTTATAAAAATGAATGCCAGAACTGGCGCAACAAAATAAACCGGGTAAAAAATACCGCAGGCTTTCCGGCTGACCGTCTGGAAAAAATACAGGTTGCCTTTTCCGACTTTAAGAAAGAAGCCTTGCAGAGAAAAAAGGCTGTAAAAACAGGAACAGCCAGCCCGAAAGAATTTACGGACTGGCTGTATCTGCAAAGTAATGTAATTGTGAGGCTGACTGAATACTAAATTTTTTTCTCGTTGTGAGGTTTCTGTGACATTTGCCTGATGGCAGTATCGAAATTGCAGTAATTACTCATGCAAAATGCTTCTTCGTTTTATACACTATACCTATATGGTGGAGCACCAAATGAAAGGAGCAAAAAATATGTCTGAGATTCAAAATGCGATTGAAGTAAAGAACTTAAAAAAAGGTTTTGGTGGCAGAGTTTTGTTTGAAAATTTTAGCCTGAATGTAAAAGCAAATACAATCCATGCGATTATTGGTCCGAACGGTTCTGGAAAGACAACACTGCTACGCTTGATTACAGGGGTATACCAGCCAAATGCAGGGACAATCAACATTGCAGGGAAATATGCAATGCAGCTTGAAAATGACTATCTGTATGAAGAACAGACTGGTCTTGAAAATTTGAAAATTTTTGGGAAATACTTTGGATTTGAAATAAATGATCGTTCAGACGGCTATTGTACGCAATTAGGATTGACCGAGCATTTAGGAAAGCGTGTTAGCACTTATTCTAAAGGAATGAAAAGAAAACTGTCCCTTTTGATTGTGATTATGATAGGACGGGATATTCTGCTCATGGATGAACCAACATCGGGTGTAGACCCCATATCCAGAGTAGAAATCCGTAGTTTGATAGAAGCTCTAAAAGCTGACGGAAAAACGGTTATTATCACTTCACATGACCTTAGCGAGATTGAAAAGTGCGCTGATGATGTATCTATGATTAAAAATGGCAGATTGCTGTTTGATAAGGGTATTCAAGAAATGCAAGGACAATCATTGGAAGAAATCTTTATTAAGGAGGGCAATCGGCATGAGTAACATGGGAAAAGGCGCAGGCTACTATCTTACCAGAAGTAAAAGCCTCCTAATTGATACTGCGATTGTTGCCATTCTGGCGATTTTTATGAGCTTTGCAATGCAGATGGACGCCTTGCAGTCTAAGGGAGAAGATTATTTAGTCCTAATGCTCTATGCGGTTATTTTTGGTCTTACCTCCCTGCAATCCGGTGCTATGATTGTAGATTTGACAGCAAAGGATAAGTTAAGCCGGAGAGTTGAATTTTTTGCAGCTTCTGGAATTGCGGTAAAAGAGATTATAAAACAGTATTCGATACAGATTTTCCGATTTTCTGGTATTATCCCGTTCTTTGTTTTTATGAGTTGCTATTACTTTACCGACTGGACAATGAGCTTTGGGCGGATCGTATGCGTTTATCTTAGTATTCTTGTACTTAGTTTTTGTGAGATTGTCGCTTTGAATATCATTGTACTGGATGTAAAACGAGTAAAACTGTTCAAAAATGTTCTGTTCTTTGGTAATTTTGCACTGGTTTATTTGATTGCGATGTCGGCAGAACGAATTACAGAGTTTGTGAATCAACATCATATAGGAATTGACTATTTGATTATTGTGGTTGATGTTGCACTTTGCATGATGTTTGCACTATTAAGTTTCTTTAAGGCTCGGCACATGAGCAACGAAACAGTCATCAGGAGGGATGGCGAATGGGTTTGATAACATTAAACCTTAAAAGGGTATTGAACTGGAATTTTATATTTATGAGTGCGGTAGCAGCTATCTTCGGCATGATCTCTCTGATGAACTTTGGGGATATTTCAGAAAACATTGTATTTGGCGTTGATATAAAGTATTTTATGCTTGATGGATACCTGTGCTTATTTATCTTTTTTGCCGGAGAAATAAGCAAGGATATGTTGCAGCAAGAAAAAATCACAAAGAGAATAGAATGGAAACTTGCTAATGGTATTAAAATCTCAAGTATTGTTAAGGAGAATCTGCTATCACTATGGATTGGAACGCTGATCCTTTTGTTTCCTCTACTTTTGATAATTTCCATTCGCCTGCCAAACCTTATCTTGTTATTAGGCACCTATTTTCTGATCCTTAGCATATTGTATTCGGCATTTATAAATGTTTTGATTCTCTGGATTAGAAATATGAACTGGTTTAAGAGTATTCCTATCTTTGCAACACTGCTTCATATTTTGCTGGTTGTCTTAAAATGTGGGATATTTATGAAAACGAATAATGTGTGGGTGTTGCTACTATTTTCTCCAGTGAGTATAATAGTTTTGACTGCGTGTGGTTTATGTCTGATGACTAAAGAACGGATCGTATCATCATATTACTAACATAATGAATTTTAGCTGAAAGGAGGGGGGTCTATGCAGGATAAACGCTTCTATCCGTATCTGTTTCTTCATGCGGGTATTGTGACTTTATGGGTTATATTGGATAGAATACATAAAGGGATTGCGAATGATGGAGTCATCAACTTATTGTCGATTGCCGTCTTGCTTTGTTATTTCAATCTGCTCTATCTTCATGTAATGACATCACGGCGAGAAGCAACAATATCCGAATGTGGCTGGAACCTGCTTTCTGTTTCCTTTATTGCGGCGCTGATGTATGATGGATTTTCCACCTTATACACGGGTGCATTTCTGGTTTTTGCATTGATTATCGGAATAATGCTGGTAAGAACTGACGCAAGCCGGGGAAAAATGGTTCGCTTGCTGTTTGGAATTGCGTCTATCATACTGTCGTTTTTCAATTTCCGAATTCTACCTGCGATAACTATGTTAATTGGAATGTTCGTGGGAATTTCCTTGATTATAAATATATAAATTTGAAACAGGTTAATATTCTTCCGATTGCCCAGAGGAAAGCAAGATATGTCCTTGTTTTCATGATTCCTTTGCTTACAATCGTACTTTATTGCTTTGATTTGTCCACCCTGCAAGTCAATGTGTTTTTTCAGCTTATAATGCTTTTATTTGAGGCCTTTGCTGTCATTCATCTTGGCGACATGGAAGCTCGTTACAACGAGCTGACAAAGTATTATGAATTAACGAACTATATTGCAAGTGAGAGGGAAGATTTTTCAATGCTACTTCACAACGATGTGCTTCAAGATATTGGAGGTGCCAAAAATCTTCTGTCGCTTCGCTCACCAGCTATTGATGAAACAAAAAGGATATTATCTGATTTGGAACTGCGAATAAGAAATATGATGAATTTCTATTCGTCTAATATCTTTTCGGGGTATGCTTCATGGGAACATATTGAATATATGCTTGACGCCATTAAGAAGCTGTACCCAAAGAAAAATATATTTATAGATTTTACCATTGACAGCGAAGCAGGATTGCTTTGAAAAAAGATAACAGTTTGGAACAGACTATGCAGATAATCAAAGAGCTTGTCAACAATGTTTATAAACACGCTGCCGCTTCTTTTATCCATTTGGAAATCGCGTTAAATGAAGAAAGTAAACTCGTAATTACCTGTCAAAATGACGGCGCGAAATCGAATGACATTGAAAACATTCTTTCTTCTAAAGGTGGTATGCTGTTCTTAACGGTGTTGATAAATGGGAATGGCGGTAACATTCAGTATTTAGAAAAAGATGGTATTTTAACTGCAACGGCAGTTTTGGGGAGAAAAAATGAAGATATTACTATTTGATGACCACAGGATATTTGGAGAGAGTTTAAGCAAACTTCTGGAAGATTGGGATGAAATCTCTATCTGTCGCTATGTAAGTAATGAAACAGAGTTTTGGAATATTCTTTCCGTAGACGAATGGGACATTGTATTACTTGATGTCAACCTAAGAGAGCAGTCAAAAAGTTCTGGACATTGATCTGATAGAAACGATATATAGTAAAAAGCCAAAAATAAAGGTGGTTATGCTATCCTCTTATGATATGCCAGTTTATAGACAGGAGGCACTTAAAAAAGGCGCCGTAAGTTATATTGATAAGTCTGCCTCTGCTGACGAGTTGGTAAAAAAACTCACAGCTATTAGTAAAGGTCACAAGTCCACTACGCCCCCTTTATTAGATCCCCTGACAGATCGTGAAGCGGAAATTATTAAGGCGATTGGAACAGGGAAAACGAAGCATGAAATAGCGCAAGAACTGTATATCAGTGAACGGACACTTTACAACCATATCCAAAGCATCTATGATAAGCTGGGGGCTAAAAATGCTATCGAAGCCTATAACAAGGCTATTGCACTTGGATATATCACACCATTAATATGAGTTTAGGCAATAAGAGGGACAGATATATCAGAACACAAGTGACAAGTATGCACATTATGTAAGCAGATAGCAAAAACAAGTATCATTGAACGACTTCATCAAAACAATAAAGAAAAGCCGGGAGCAAAATTAAGTCTGCTTCCAGCTTTTTTGTATTTGTTATTGTATGTGGTTGACTAAGGAATATTGTTTAAGCGTGAGTTTGTGATATTGGGTGTGGTATCTTTAACTATGGGAAACTCCTTTTTCCCATTTACTGATTCCCTTGTCACTGACATCGACGCCATAGTGGCGGAGAAGTTCGGAGAAAGTTACAAGTGAATAGCCATTCCTTTTTCGTACAGCTGCGAGAATCAGACCAACCTCATTACTATCCCTTGCGGCGACTGCATCATAGCGCACTGTGGATGGGGCTATGTGCATTTTGGTGAGCGCAGTTTTCTTTTTCATAGCAAGAACACTCCTTTGTGATCCGGTAGCTCTATTATAGTATAGAAAACATAAGAAATCAACAAGAAATCTCCAAAATAGCGACAAATGCGTAATTGACATCTCCATAAAGTGGGTGTATAATCGAATCAAATCCACGAATAACAGCTTTTTGGTGTTAACACTGCGCCGAAAATGTGCTTGTTTGGTGTTTTCTCTGAGAGGTGATATTATGAAAAAAGAAAATGTAAGATGCCCAATGTGCGGAACCATGAATTATGATGTGGATCTTGATGAAACCGGTGGCTGGACAAAATGCCGTCTGTGCAAAACAGTGACCTGCTCTATGGAAGAGTGGAAAAACATACAGTGTCCGTTCCGGTGTTGAGCGAAAAGCAGCTCGTGGCACGCAGTATGATTCGCAAGTAATGCACGCGGTGTTCTGATAAATCTGCAAAAAAGGAGGATTTCTGATGTGTGGTGATTACAACCTTCGCCGTGAGAAAAGATACGTTGAAGTGGACGTTCGCTTTACTCCTGATGGCAAGATCCGACCTCTTGCCATCAATTACGACAAAAGCCATATCTATGGAATCGACCGTGTTTTGGCTGTCAGGCGTGGCACATCGCGCCTTGGCGGGAAGGGGCAGTGCTTCACCTGCATAATCTGCGGGCAGAAGCGGAATCTCTGGCTTGAACAGGGCAAGTGGTTCGTGGAAGCCTACTGTGCCACATCAGAAGGTAGGGCTTCATAATGGCAAGATACTTATCGCGTGCAGAACTTTCGTGCATAGCAGGCAAATATATTGAAATGTACTATGCACTCTTCGGAATAAGCAAAAATGACCCCGCTCCTATTAACCCAGAGCAGTTTGCAAATTCTGTTCTTGGACTGAACCTGAAGATGTTGCCGCTGTGTAGCGATGGTCACATCCTTGGATTAACGGTTTTCCAGAGATGTAGCTTCACCGCAACCCTTGAGGATGGAACAAAGCTTGTTGAAGTATTTATGCCGAGGGATATCGTAATCGATTCTACTCTTGCGGCAGACAGATGCACTGGATGCCGGAATTTCACAATAGCGCATGAAGCAGCACATCAGATTTTGGCTGATCTGTTTCCGAACGACTACGGAAAAGCAGTCAAGTGCCGTGGGCACATTGCCTATCGAGAGAGAAACGGAAAGCCCTCGTGGGAAGAATGGCAGGCGGATACCCTTGCAGCAGAGCTGCTGATGCCAACATTTCTGATCAATGCCGAAATAGAACGTGTAGCGTTGACTCTGCCAAATGGGATTCTGTACAAATCAGTGTCTGACCCTAACTACGAAAAAATTCTGGAGATGGCTCGACGGATTGGGGTTTCTTGGTCTGCAATCAGGATCAGACTGCAGCAGATGCAGGTTATAAAAGGCAAACCCATCCACTGCCATCCATTGGACATCATCCGATTTGGAGAATGAATATGATTCAGTTAAAGAACCGTCCCTTTGCCGGTAAAGCACCGACTACTACACAGCAGGCAGAATTTAGCATAGGCTGGAGATTTTGCCCTGTTTGTGGAAATAAGTTATACCAAAAAATCGAGGGGTGTTCAGGTATACTACAAGTGAAGTGCAATAGATGCAAAGAAACCCTGAGACTTGATTTGGCATTTAGATGCCGGTGATTTTCCAGTCATTTTAACAAATACGGGTGCATTGCACCCTGAATATGGACTGTTCGCTCCGAGCAACGGGCCATTGCCGCAAGGCAATGTATGAAACGTGCTCCAAATAGCCGGGCAACAGCTGATTGAGAGATTTTCTTTGAAGATCCCTCAGTTGGTTGTTGTCCGGCTATTTTTTTAGCCTTCAGGAAGCCTGCTCCCGTAAAAAGGAGCAGGCTTTATGTTTGTCCGTTTTTCGTGGATGCCCCAAGCGGCTAGATATCCGTAGCAACTCCGAGTTTTCGAATTCTCACGCTTTATCGAAAATTTTGAGGTCACACATGAGTTTTGATCCGAATGCTATTGGTAACCGTATTTTTACTTTGCGTACAAATGCGAAGTTATCGCAGGAAAAACTTGCTGAAAAACTTGGTGTTTCCCATCGCCACCTCGGCGATCTTGAAAGGGGTAGCTCCAATGGCTCTGTAAAAATCCTGATCGATATTGCAGAATACTTCCATGTCAGTATGGATTATCTTCTTTTGGGCCGAGATCCTTCTAGGGATCAGTTTCAAAATGAACTGCAAGCCGCTATAGATCATCTTGAAAAAATCAAAGGTCTTTTATAATCACTTCAACAAGAAACGCTCCTGCCGGTTTTACACCGGCAAGAACGTTTCTTGTGTTATTCAAAAATATCGGCAAGGGTAAGCAGCTGTACTTCTCCGCGTTCCTGTGCCTGAAGCAGGCCGTCCGTAAATCCGCCTTTCGAGAAAATGTAGTAGTGGTAGTTTGTTCCTTTCCCAAAGACTGCTGCATATTCCCGAATCAGTTCCAGTTCGTCCAAACCGATTTTTTCATTGCGATATTTGCAGGAGCCGATGATATAGTCATTGCCCTCAACCGGCCTACCGACAATATCGATTTGTATCTGCTTCTTTTTTTGAGGGTCGGTTCCCCACCACTGCCCAATCTCACTCAACTCGATAGGAAGATCATTCGCATAATAGAGCAAGTAGTCTTGGCACATCTTCTCAAAAATCAGACCCATATAGTCTGGAAAATACTGCTTCACCGCATGGGGGTAGGTCTTTGCGATCCGCCCCGAATCAATGGCACTTGCATTGACCGGCACAAAACGGTACCAAAAACGAAAAAAATTGTCTGCCAGAAGATAGATCGTTTTTTTGCCCGGTTTCTCAGTGATCGGCGTTTCCTTTTTGACGATTCCAAGGTCTATCAACGTTTTGAGGTACTTCGCCACCACAGAGTTTTCTTCACCAACTTTCGTGGTGATATCATTCAGGCGAGAAGCCCCTCTGCAATTGCCTTGATGATTGCATTATAAATTGCTGGCTCACGCAGCTCCTGCTTTAACAGGTTGGCCGGTTCCTCATAGAGGTAGCTGGAACGGTCAAACAAGTTTTCCATCAGTGCTTCATCTACGCTGTCCCGAACATCCAATTTGTTGATATAATGCGGAACGCCGCCTGTGATGCCATAAATCAGGGCGTTATCTTCCTCGGACAGATTCGGATGGAACACCGCTGTTTCCTTGTAATCCAGCGGCATGATCTTGAATTGCGCTGTTCTGCGCCCATACAGAGGGCTTTCTTTGCCCAAAACCTGACTTTCCATAAAACTCATGGACGAGCCACACAGGATCAGTACATTTGGGACTCTGTCCATTTATGGTCGATGATGTGCTGAAGCATTGCGGAAATAGCGGGTTTAGCCTTTGCAAGATAAGGATACTCATCAATTACAACTACGATCCGCTGCTCCTTGGAGAGAGCTGTCAGTTCGTCCAATGCTGCATCGTAGGTTGTAAATTCCGGAGATGATTCTGCATTGGGTCGTTCAAAACTCATGATTGCCTTGGACAAGGCTTCCAGATTTTCTTTTCCGGTCGTATTCAAGGCAGAGAAGAAAATGGTCGGTTTATCCTTGCAGAATTCATTGATCAGCGCAGTTTTTCCAACACGGCGTCTGCCGTAAATGACAACGCATTCAAACTTTCCATTCTCATATCGTTTGTTTAACTTCCGAAGTTCCTCATCGCGGCAGTAAAATCGGCTCATTTTGTTCCCTCCCCAAAGTGTATTTATCGAATTTATATACTCGTAAGTTAGTTTCTTACGAGTATAATACTTCATTTCTTACATAAAGTCAAGAAATATATTTTTGACGGTTCATCGAGAAACAGGAACGATACTTCCTATTTTCCTCAAAAATTGTGAACTCTGAGTTCCTGTTCATTTCGTTCCGCATCGGTTACAATACAGCCATAGCTTCGGAAAGCGTTCAAAGCAACCCTCAAGCTATCCCGCCCCTTGAAAATTGAACACGCATTCTTCAGTCACGTTCCTGTGATGATGAGCCACGTCCGTAACAAATGCGATGATCTCCCACTGAGGGAATGAGCGGTAGGTTGACGGTAAATGGATGACAGCTTCTCCATAGCTAAGAGCCATCACAGAATAATGATACTTCTGCCTTCGGGCAGCTCGGTGAGAACCACGGAGAGGTGAGAACCCTATGGATTCGGTACGCTGCCGGACGGCTGAAAGATTTCCCACACGAAAACTGAGTTTTCGTTTTCCGGGGATGTCGGGGACAAATACGGAAAGGTATAGAACTATAAATCACAGCATTTTTGCTGTTTGAGATAGTAGGGTGGGCTGTGCGAGCAGCCCACTGTTACATATACGGATAGAAAGGAGAAATCCAAATTGGCAACACGAGGCAAAAAAGAGAAAAAGTATCCGCCTATGCCCGCAAACTGGATGTACAAGCGCGGGGATGTCTACATGATGGATCTGAATCCTTACAGCGGTTCCGAGCAAGGCGGCATCCGACCTGCCATTGTTGTCCAAAACGATGACGGTAATTTTTATTCCAATGTTCTTCTGGTCGTTCCACTGACAACACAGATCAAAAAGCGAAATATGCCAACGCATTTTATTCTGCACAATCGTTTTTTGAGTGCGCCATCTATGGCGATTTGCGAAAGCCCGCGCCCCGCAGATAAATCCAGAGTGTTAAGCTACCTTGGGCACCTGTCCAAATATGAAATGCGGCAAGTGTCAGTGTGTCTGCAATACAGCTTTGGGTTCATTGGGTATAAGTCATTCCGAAAATACCTTACGGCTCCTCCGCAGGAGGATGTTCTCGCCGCTGCAAAAGAGCTGCTCTCCCAGCAGTTTCAGAATCTTCGGGTGCTGAACAGTCAGCCCCTGCTCTCGCCAAGCACACAAAAGGCGATTTACATAGCATTGAGCAGATATCGGAAAGGATGCTCTCCACCCCAACAGAATCTTCTGTTGAGTTCATGGTTGCAGAACTGGATGATGCGCTTCAATCGCTTATGTTCCGCTGGAATATCTGTTATGAACGGTATTCCGCTTTCCGCTTATCCGATAACGAAAAGAAGAAAATCGGTTCGATTATCCAATCAGGAATTGATTTTCTGCAAAAAAAGAAGGAGGTTCCTTTATGATGAACGCAGTTGTAAAACCTTACCATGAAATGTGCCTGAACAGCAGTGAGCTGATCGTGCCGCGCGACACTTATCAGCGTGCTCTTCACCCCGCTCGTGTTGCCCGTATCGCAAAAGAATTTGACGAGCGGGTTGCCAATGAGCCGAAGATCAGCTTCCGGGATGGTCACTACTATGTGATGGACGGGCAGAACACCATCGCTGCCCGGAAATTTCTGAACGGCGGCGAAGATTTGCAGATTCGCTGCAAGGTTTATTTTGGTATGACAGAACGAGAAGAAGCCCTCCTGTTTGCACAGCAGACAGGCATTTCGGAACGGCTGAGTGCAGGGCAGAAGCTCCGTGCCCTGATTTTTGCAGGGGAGCCTGCTGCCGTTGCATTCCAGCAGGCCACCGAATTGGCTGGTGTTCATCTTTCTTTTGAAGAAGGCCGAGGCAAGCAGCGGATCAGCTGCATTGCAACCGCCTATCACGAATTCATCCGGCTGGGTCCGGAACTGTATATCGAATCCCTTGATGTTTTGCTGAACGCTTGGAACGGCGAACCTGATTCCATGAGTTCCGCAAACCTGCTCGGCATCTGCCGCTTTGTAGAACTGTATCACTCCGAATATAACAAAGGCCGCTTGATTGCCAAACTGCGGCAGGTCGATGCATTCACGATTTTTCGCCTTGCACGAACCGCAGGCGTAAGCCTTCCCGGCAAGACGAAGTACCTTCAGCAGGTCTATACTATTTATAATGGTGGCAGCCGCCGGGCTGCATTGCCGCTCAAGTTTTAACTTTAAGTATATTTAACGAGGTATTATCCAATGATTATCCATGAAGAACCTTCGCCCAACTCGGTTTCCTCCCCTGTTTCCACAGCAAAGGACAGCCGCTGCTATACCGTAGAAGACCTGATGGAAATGCTGCTCCTGAGCCGTCCCACTGTCTACCGTCTACTGAAGCAGAACGAATTCCGCTGGTTCAAGGTAAGCGGCGCTTACCGTATTTCCAAAGCCAGCTTTGAAGCATGGCTCAATGATGGCACTGTTGAACGCAATCCTGCTGTTTGACATCCTCAACATTTCACGCGAAATCTGCTATTCTTTAGCCGGGATGAGAAATCCCGGCTAAACTTTTACATAGATAGAGAGGTGTCTTTCATGGATGATATGCGGAATACTTCGGCTCCCTTATACGGAAAAGCTGAACCTGCCACTACCAAAACCACCATGTCGGTTCGTGAGATGCGGCAGCTTCTCGGCCTTGGCAAAACAGATAGCTATTGGCTGCTTCATAAGAATCTCTTTGAAGTCATTCTGATAAACGACAAAAGGCGTATCGTTATTTCCAGCTTTGAGAAATGGTATGCCAATCAGGTCAAATATCATAAGGTCAATGGTTCGCCACCGGGCGAGGAACTTTGCAAACGGTCCTATTCCGTTCCTGACGCCGCCGAGATATTGAAGGTGAAACCCGAAACGATCTATACACTCATCCGACAGGGCAAGTTGAAAACAGAAACGGCAGACTTCTGTATGAGAATTCCCAAAGAGGACTTTGAGCGGTGGTACCGATCACAAAGTCGCTACCGCACAGCAGCCGACCGTGAGCGTGACCGGGAGATTGAAGCGCAAACCATCTCCATCCCGGAAATGGCAAAACTACTCGGTATCCCACGCAAGAATGTTTATGGGATTCTTGATTGCAAAAAATACCGAGATTGTTTCGTCATTGAGCGCGTGGCCGACAGGCCGCGCATTACCAAAAAAAGTTTTAAGGCATGGCTTAAAAGCCAATCTACATACCAACTTCAAAAACCGAAAAAAGAAACGCATGAGGAGCCGCCGCTAAAACTGCAATGTCCCAAGAATGGGAAATACTACAGTTTTCAGGAAATTCAGGCTTTTTACGGAATCAGCCGCCCAACACTTGACTCGTGGGTTCTCAAAGAAGGAATTCCAACGATGAAGTTGGGAAGGGTAAAACGCATCCAAAAAGATGCTTTCGATGAAGTTCTGAAGTCCAAACGTAAAGTAGAGGAGGATGTATAATGGCTAGCATTGTCAAACGCAATAACCGATACTGCGTTGTCTATACCTACAAACACACTAATGGAACGCTAAAGCAGAAATGGGAAACCTTTACCGACCTTGCAGATGCCAAAAACCGTAAGAAAGAGGTCGAATACAAAGAATCCGTCGGTACCTTTGTGGCACCCCAGTGCCGAACTCTAAAAGACCTGCTTAAAGAATACGTCACCCTGTACGGAAGAACCAAATGGGCACTTTCAACCTATCAATCAAACACTGCACTGATTTCAAACTACATAGAACCGCTTATCGGCTCAATGAAGCTGCAAGATCTCACCACCCGCGTAATTGAGGGATATTATCAGCGGCTGCTCAAATACGAAGCCGTTGACCCTATGTGTGGAAAGCGTCAGCATCAATACGTTTCTCCCGGCACGGTTCGTTCGGTTCATAAAATTTTGAGAAGTGCCTTTGAGCAGGCTGTAAAGTGGGAACTTATGGAAAAGAATCCCTGTATTTATGCCACCTTGCCCAAATACACTGCAAAGAAGCGTGATATCTGGACTGCCGAGACCCTGTTCCACGCCTTAGAAGTCTGTGATGATCCACGGCTCCGGCTCTGCATCAACCTCTCCTTCTCTTGTTCTCTGCGCCTTGGCGAACTGCTCGGTTTGACTTGGGATTGCGTGGATATCTCTCCTGAAAGCATCGAAGCCGGGCGAGCCTCCATTTACATAAATAAGGAATTGCAGCGTGTAGACATTGCTTCGCTAAACGCCTTGGAAAACAAAAATGTCATCACTCGTTTTCCCTCGCTGAGTTCCCGCTGTACCACGGTTCAGGTTCTGAAAAGCCCTAAAACGGACAGCAGTATCCGAACCATCTTTCTCCCCAAAACAGTTGCTGAAATGCTTGTCCGATATAAAGCCGAGCAAGACATGACAAGGGATGCACTGGGCACAGAGTACGCTGACTATAATCTTGTGGTCGCCGGCCCGCTGGGAATGCCGACCGAACAATCCACCATCAACGGTGCATTGAAGCAGCTGATTGAGGAAAACGATCTTCCCAAAGTAGTTTTCCACAGTTTTCGACACTCCAGTATTACATACAAGCTCAAGCTGAACGGCGGCGATATCAAAGCCGTGCAGGGCGATTCCGGTCATGCACAGGCTTCGATGGTCACCGAGCAGTACGCACACATTCTGGATGATGATCGGCGTTTGAACGCACAGCGATTCGACGATTTCTTCTATCAGCATCATGGTGCAGAGCCTGAAGTTCTCCCTCGCGCAGAGCAAGCCGCTCCCAAAGCCAGCCCAATCGATACAGATGCGGCAGCAGCTCTTGCCAAACTGCTGGCTGACCCCTCTATGGCTACACTCATTAAAAATCTTGCAAAGAACCTATAAACCTCTATACATAAGCAGCGGCAGCTTTCCGATTTGGAAAACTGCCGCTGCTTGTTTTATGATGATTCAGTTTCTTTACGGGCTTTTGCCTTAGCTTCTTCTATATCCATCTTCAACTGATGGGCAAGCTGCTCTACATAGTCGAGTGAAACTTCATAGTCTTCTGCGATTTTTTCTGCCGGCATCCCATCAAGGATACGGGAGATCACAATGTTCTGGGTGGCTTGTTTTCTCGACTCCGCAATCATTTCCTCAATAGAGGGGCAATGCTTATTATGCATCCAATTCAAGTAATCCAAGCGTTCAGCTTCTATCCGTGATAGAAGCCTGACTGCATAGAAATTGTCGTCTACTTCGAATCGAACTTCCTCTCCGGGTTTGACTTCAAGTTTTTCCAGAACCGCATCTGGGAGTTTTACAGTTCCATCTTCACCGACTACAATATTAAATTTCTTTTCCATTGCACACTCCTAAGATCACGCAAAGTTCCTTGCATCCAGTGCCTTTACTCCCATAAGAATACCATAAGACCCTTCTTTTTACAAGACAATGCACATTTCCAATCATACTGTTACATAGGCCAGAGTTTTCTCTCAGAAAGCTCTGTCTTTTTCTATTGAAAACATTTGTCCATCACACCAGTTACGGCTGTATGGACTGGTTCACGAATGCTAAACAAGCAAATATCCGTAGGGAAACGTACACTTTCCAGCTAATGAAAGGTGGGCATTTTACAATGAACCTTCCACTTTTCATTAGCTCTGCTAATTTTCTGCTAATGAAAAGCCTTTTACTCGTTTTATTTCAGGGGTTGTGTTCTTTACTCGGATTGACAGCGCAACAAAAAATCCATTGATAAAACGTCACTTGTTTTACCTACTTTTGCCTAGGATTTATGGCTTCAGCCCCTACTCCTAAGCCTGAGGCCCCCGGTTCGAATCCGGCGGGGACGCCATTTTAAGAAAATGCGAAGGTCATTTTTCCATGTGAAAGACGATCTTCGCATTTTTTATTTTGAACCAAACCCCAGAATTAGCCAGCTAATGAGATCAGCTGAAATTTTGCTCCCAGCTAATAAAATCAGGTTCCCAGCTAATTGAGGCCAAAATCGCCGTTTTCTATGCTTTATGCAACTTCACAGCATAAGAAAACCTTTTGGACATACAAAAAAGCGCAGAAGGCTTCCTTTGAGAAACACCTTCTGCGCTTTTCTGTTTTTACATTGCGATCCAGCCCAGAGCATTTGCCACAGAGCTGATCAGGATAATGGCCGCAAAGATGGGGCACAGATACTGGATCATGAAGTTGAAGATCTTTCTACGGCGGAAGGGCTTGCCGCCCAGCGTCACCTCTTCTTCGATCTTCTGCACGCCGATCACGCGGGACACCAGCAGGCAGATAGCAATGGCTGCAATGGGCATCATGACAGAGTTGGTGAGGAAATCGAAGAAATCCAGAAACTGCATTCCGAACACCGTCACGCCCGCCAGCGGGCCATAGCCCAGTGCCGAAAGGCTGCCCAGCGCCACCATGATCAGGCCAATACACGCGCCGATCACGCGCTGCGGCTGGCGCAGAAAGTAATAGCGCAGGATTTCTTCCCGCGTCTGCTCCGGCAAAACAGAGATCGCGTCGGCAAGGGCGGCGTTGCAGAGCAGGACGGTCTGACCGCAGACGGTAAATGGGTATTCCTCGTCCGGCTCCGACGCGGCAAACTGGACAAACTTCTCGTTCATCAGATAGTCAAGGGAAACTTGCCGTTCCCATTGCCGTTTAAGCTTCAAAATCTTGTCCAAGGCGGCACAGCGGATAACAGTCTTGCAAAAGGCGTTGTACCTGCGCTGGATATATTCTTGATAGGCTATCTGGTCGGTCATGGAAATTCCCCTTTCTGAATAATAGTGCGGGGCGGTGGCACTTCTTGCTGTCGCCCCTTGATTGCCTACCAGCAAAGGCGGGCGGGGCTGTCAACGGCTGCGCATATGCGCCGTTCATCTTGACCGTTGACTGGCTCGGCTGGGTTTGCTATTTACCCGACAAACTTGAATTTATTTTAAGCTATCACGTTTTACCTTCTTAAGCCTTACTATCATTACCATAGGAATTTCTTTGTTGGTTTTAAAACATTCTTCATAAAATCCATCAATGACAAATCCAGCTCTAAAACAAAGGTTAAAAATATCTTGTATGGAACGATGATAATAAATCTGCTCTTTCGGTTGCCCTTCAATCGCTATATCATAGTAACTGTGCGGTGTCATATATTTTTCAGTCAACGTGACAAAACAAGGGTGTTGCGTTGCAAAGACAAAAATTCCGCTTTCCTGCAACAGTTCATAAACAGCCATAAGAAGTGGTTCAATATCCGTAATATCCATAATTGCCATATTAGAAACTGCTTTCGTAAAGGCTCGATTTCTTTTTAATTCTAATATACTTTTTCTATCGGTCGCATCCGCCACACAAAATTCAATTTGTTTTGCATATTGTGATTGCCGTCTTTTAGCCAATTCTATCATTTTTTTGCTGTAATCAAAAGCGACAACCGAAGCGCCTCTTTGTGCAAGATACGAAGAATAATTTCCATTGCCACACGCAATATCCAAAATGTAATCCGCAGGATTAGGAGATAGAAGTTCCGTTACTTTGGGACGCACTACCTCTCTGTGAAATTCATTAGATTCGTCACCCATTGCATTATCCCAAAATTGTGCGTTCTCCTCCCAGATTTTTTTACTTTCCTCTGTTCCCATGTTCTCTCCCACTCCCAAAATTTGCTTTTTGCTCCATTAAATCTTCCTTACTATATTCCATTGTTACCCTCCATAACTTCTGATTGTTGTCGTCTTGACTATTATGTATCTTTTCTTTCCAAAATGGTATAGGCTTTTATTTTTGTAATGCTGCAAAACTTTTCTTCTGTAAGGTATTCAAAGGATATTTCCCTTTGCCGCCGCTTGCATTAAGCCGCCGCTATTGGAAAGCCAAAAGCAGCGGCTTTTTTTACTCGGTATTACCGAAAAGTATAGAAAGCAGGATATGTCATCATTTGTCATTTCTTCTCAATGTAATAACTGCATGGCATATCAAGCCAAATACAAGAGAAAAACAGCCACCGCCAAATAGTGATGCTCCCCACCCTGCACCTGACATTGTCATAAAACCGCCAACAAAGAAAATACCAATGCCAAGAAATATACCAACACCATAAAAAAGTCCAATTGCCATATCGTACTTATTAAATTGTCGTTTCTCCTTTTTTCATATGTTCCATCTTTGTATTACCTCCTTCGCAAAATCGTCCATGTTGACTCCAAAAGAAAGCAATTTTTTTCAACATATTTAAATCGGGTTCATTAACATCTCTCTCCCAATTCGATAGTGCCTGCCGGGTAACATTCAATTCCCCGGCTAGTTCTTCCTGTGTCATTCCCAATTGTGTTCGCAGATGACGTATTTGCTTTCCTGTTGTAATATTCGTCTGTTCCTGGTTCAAAATAGTTTCTCCTCTCTGATACTGATTTTATCAATGATATTTCGCAATAGCCAGCAATGAACGCTTGCATTGCGCAAGACGTTACATTATCTTCTGAAACATATAGCGCACCTTGTCCAGGCGGCTGTTTGGACGGCGGGGCTGGATGACTGGCTTGCCGACAGCGGCCTGATACCCTTTCAGTTCTGTAAGGCATACGCTCTGCCCGTTGGTGTAAAAGGCCAGATCAGTACGGTATGCCTGTATACAGCGGGCGGGAATCTCGCCAGTAAAGACAACTTCATCCTTTTTTACCTGGGCCGTTTCGATGGTGGCACAGTATTTCGGTGCATCATGATAAGCCTGGGAAAGGTATTCCTGGGGCGCATAGAGGATGAAGGAGAGATAAGGTTCCAGCAGCTGCGTCCCCGATTCCTTCAATGCCTGTTCCAATACAATCGGGGCCAATGAGCGGAAGTCCGCCGGCGTGCTGACCGGACTGTAATAAAGCCCGTATTCAAAGCAAATCTTACAGTCCGTTACGTTCCAGCCGAACAAGCCCTGCTCCAGCCCGTAACGGATACCATCCCTGACAGCGTTTTGAAAACTCTGGTTCAAGTATCCCAGCGAAACCCGGCTCTCGTATTGTACACCGGAGCCAAGCGGGAGTGGTGTAACAGACAGTCCGATGGATGCCCAAAACGGGTTGGGCGGCACCTCGATATGGATGGTGTGGCTGGCTGCTTTGAGCGGCCGCTCCATATAAATGACGGTGGGTTCCTTTACCACTGTTTCAAGCTTGTATTTTTCCGACAGCAAAGCGGAAACAACCTCCAACTGCACCCGGCCCAAAAAAGAAAGAATGATCTCATGGGTGATGGAATCCACTTCGCAACGCAAAAGCGGGTCAGTATCCGCAAGTTGCGTAAGAGCGTCCAGCAGCCGTTCTCTTTGCGCTGCCGTTTTCGGCGCAATCGTCGTCCGCAGCATGGGGAGGGGGTCCTCGCGCCACCTTTTACGAGGGAGCCGGGTTTGGTCCCCTAATACATCGTTTAACCTCACGCTGTCGCTGGGAAGGATAACAATTTCACCCTGATAAGCGGTGTCTGTCCGAACAATTTCCCCTTTGGATGGAATACGCATCTCTGTGATTTTCAGCTTTTCTCTCCCGGCCAGGCCACCGTATCCCGCAGGCGCAGCGTTCCGCTGTATAACCGTAGATAGACACGCCGCTGGCCGCAATCGGTGTACTCAACCTTGAAAACGCTGCCGCATAGGGCGGCGCCCCCCTGTTCCCCAATCGGTTGGAACAGCCCTGTCACCGCATCCATCAACGGTTGAATGCCAAGGCCATTTTTGGCGCTGCCATGATAGACTGGGAACAGGGAGGCGTCTTGAACCCGCTGCTGTTCCTCCCGCGCAAGTTTTTCCCGGCTGATTGGTTCTCCTGCGATATACTTTTCCAATAATTCATCGTTATTTTCGATGACCGCATCCCATGCTTCTATGTCGGTATTTTCCTCCAGGACTATTTCCGGGGACAGCGACACCGTCTGCTTGATGATAATATCGGCGGAGAGCTTATCCCGAACAGACTGAACCACGCTCTGCAAATCAACGCCAGCCTGGTCGATCTTGTTGATAAAGATAACGGTGGGAATGTTCATTTTCCGCAGGGCATGGAACAGAATACGGGTCTGGGCCTGCACGCCATCTTTAGCGGAGATCACCAAGATGGCCCCATCTAAAACAGCCAAAGAGCGGTACACCTCCGCCAAAAAATCCATGTGGCCGGGCGTATCCACAATGTTAACTTTACATCTGTGCCACTGGAAGGAAGTGACTGCCGCTTGAATGGTAATCCCACGCTGCCGCTCCAAAAACATGGTGTCCGTCCTCGTTGTCCCTTTTTCGACGCTCCCCGGTTCTGAAATGGCTCCGCTGGCATATAGCAGGCTCTCCGTCAAGGTCGTCTTTCCAGCGTCTACATGGGCAAGAATTCCAATATTGATTATTTTCATGTGATTGTCCTCCCTTTACAGCCCCAAAGGGCATAAAAATCCCCAGCAGTAAAATACTTTTACCACTGGGGATTATAAGTTGCGGACATACACATATACAGCATACACCTGTTTGTGATTGCTGTTTTTGGGGATATGTCAAAATTGATAAGGCAAAAGTATTCTTAAATTGGGTACAAAAAACTAAGCCCCTACAAAAGGAGCTATCATAATCCTTTGTTCCCACTATTTGATTATAGTTTTATTTAAGAATACCTTGCCGCATATTTTTTACTCCTTTTCTGGATTAAATCATTGTATCACATCAGTTTTAGGAAAGCAAGTACCTAAAAGAAATTTTTCTTCCCCTTATATGTAACAATCATACCGGCTTCCTAGCGTTCAGAATGTTTTCTGCTGTCTGCTGTGGTGTTTGGTTGGAATTGTCCAACCAAAAGCCGATCCGTGGTGTTGTCTGCATTTTACTAAATACAAATTCAATGTATACAGAAAGATATAAGGAGTGGGAGGGATTCCGCCGTAGTTGGCATTGTAGGAAAATCCAAAAGTTTAGATTTTCCCACAATGCTTATCTTTTGGTCTTTGGTTCGGAATAGTGTAGTGCTGGCGGTCTATCTCTTGTTTTCGGTTGCTTGCTTCCTTACCGTACATGAGCATTGCTGCCGGGGTTGTCGTTACCATAACCTTCCAGCAGGTTGATGGCACCCCAAACGCCGAGACCGGCACCCAGAGCGACAACCAGAGTCTGAAGAACTTCGATAGCAGAGTTGAAGAATTCCATAGTCTTTTCTCCTTTATTATAAAGCGTTTCCGGTCGTTTGTACACACCCGAAATCTTGTAGTTTTACGTTGCATAACCGCAGCAAGGCTGATTTTCTGGTGCACCTTTCTGACCGGGATAAAAATAAAACCGCCTACCGGGTCAGGCAGACGGGAGCGAATCAGCATCCACCACGATGAACTCATCTCCGGGTTGGATTTTTTCTTTGCGGTTCAGATATTTTTCAATATCGAAGGTGTTTTTGGGGTCGTAGTCCGAGGTCAGCTTGTAGTTAGGGTGCTGGGTCAGGTCGTACTTGTCGCTCAAAAACGGGCGTACACCCCGCAGTTGCAGGATGCACTTGCCGCCATCCAGCACCGCCAGCTCGTCCCGGCTCAATAATTCATGCCCCATCTTCTGGAACGTAGTGCCGTAACTGGGGCTGTTGCCACGGGTGTCCGAGGTGTTGAATGCGTCGATGGTCTCTTTTCCCAGCATTTCCGACAGGTCTTTCAGGGTGGTAGCTCACTGCCGCCGAGGAAAATCTGGCTGTCCATGTTGCCCACGATGGTGTCCGCATTGTCTTTGTAGATGCCTTTCAACTGGCTTCTCGCCTGCAAAACAAGGCCAGGC
>ENA-OQJX01000301-OQJX01000301.1-human-gut-metagenome-genome-assembly--contig:-NODE-301-length-29581-cov-3.514871_pt1 | contig 29581 bp, 25 predicted proteins | sample MGYA00242615_ERZ504782 | MGnify/ENA primary metagenome ERZ504782 (study PRJEB26092, sample SAMD00036354) | human gut metagenome | host: Homo sapiens | study: EMG produced TPA metagenomics assembly of... | reverse complement strand
TCTTTCCTTCCCGATATACTACTTTTAAAATATTACGGTCAATTGCCTGAATTAAAGCCTCCATTTTTACTTCCCCCTATTTCTCGATCAACATGGCAAATCCCTGCGCATCCATATGGATCGATCCCCGTATCTCTTGATCAGACACCAGATCCTGATACTGTCCCGGCACAGGGATCTCCACTTGATCCTGTGTAAAATTGATCAGATAATATATCTTTTATCATCCAGCATGCGACAGACTGCTTCCACATTTTCCGGGAGCGCAAATGGAATCTTAAAGACGCCTGCCTTTCTGCCGATTTCACGAAGCAGCGCTCCAAATACATCCGGTTCCAGCCCGGTTCCGATATAATATGCCGTTCCTTTTCCAAAGCTGTTTTCTGATATCACGCCGCATCCCTTTTTGTAGGTATCTGCATAGGTACCGATCATATGTGCCGTTCCCTCCAGCAGATCGCACCAGTCGCTGTCTTTGCTCTCCCATTCATGCCCGTTCACAGAGATCCGGACGGTTGCCACATTATCCGCAAATATCGGTTCTACTTCCTGTACGGTCACGCCAAACACATCCTGCATTCCTGCCGGAAGACTCTGTGTATAACCTACGTTATCCCCGTTCTTTGCACCTGTCAAAAAAGTTGCCACAAGATGACCGCCGTTTTTCACATACGCTTTCAAATTTTCCCGATGCGCTTCTTTTAAAAGAAAAGCCCCCGGAAGAATGATCAGTTTATATGCTGACCAGTCCGCATCATAAGAAAGCACATCTGCGCCCACACCGTTTTTCTGAAGAAGATGATAGATCTTTCCACAATAATCCAGATAATGATAGTCCGGATCATTGACGGGTTTGATCCGCAATGCCCAGTGCACATCATAATCCACTAAAATTGCTGCTTCATTGACAAATCTGGCTTCCTCATATGGTTCGATCTTCTTTAACAGCGCTGCGGTCTCCTGCATCTCATAATATCGTCTTCTTGGAATCCCATCCATATCCACAATGGCGTAATTCAGCTGTTCTGCGCCAAACGGGAACGTACGGTACTGAAAATGAAGCATCAGATCCGCTCCGTGCGCCATGGATTGAAAGACCGCCTGCTTCAGAGCTCCGGGATTTGGCTGCTGCCGCCCGGAACCGCTGAAGCGGTGTCCGCCTCCGGACATAAATTCCATCACCCCAAAGTGTTTTCCTTCTTTGACCCCCCTTGCAAAAGCGTATGGAAAAGAATCTACCGATGTATTGCGAAGCCCCGGATAGTAGTCGAAGGCATACGTATCCAATGCTTTGGTGCTCTTGTAATAATCAATGCTGTTGGTAGCCAGTCCTGTGGCATTGGTCGTCACAAACTTTGTAGTATACTTCTTCAACATCTGTGTCTGAATGTTCTGATACTCAATCTGGCTGTCGCTGGCAAACCGTTCAAACTCCAGCCTTACCGTCGGATTTTCATAAAATGCTTCGATTTGCTGGATCGCACCGACTTCAATCGAATTCACCGGAATCTGGATCTGTCCGAAATGAGTGTATTCCTGAGACCAGAAAATACCGCCGCTTCTCTCGTTAAATTCCTCGATCGTATGATAATTTTCTTTCAGATACTCCTGAAATTTTTTCTGGCAGACCGGACAATGACAGCGTCCGGTTCCTTCCTGTGCCGGTTCATTGTCAATCTGAAATCCTGCCACATATGGATTGCTTCCATAATGTTTTCCAATGGCTTCTGCAATCTTTGCCGAATATTTCCGATACGTTTCGTTATTGTAGCAATAATGCCTTCTTCCGCCAAACGGTCTGCGGATTCCTCTGTTATCCATATATAAAATGTCCGGATGCTTTTCGATCATCCATGCAGGCGGACATGCAGTCGGAGTACAGATGATCGTCTCGATCCCATGCTTTCCAAATGCCTCCACAGCTTCATCCAGCCAGTCAAAGCAGTAGTTTCCTTCTTCCGGTTCGAATCTGCACCATGCAAACTCTCCCATCCGGACCGTGTTGATTCCGGATTCGATGATGCACCGGATGTCATGCTGATATTCCTCCGGCTTTTTATGTTCCGGATAGTATGATACTCCGTATCTCATCTTTCTACTCCTTTCCCGTAAAATGGATCTCCATCTGTTCTTTTTCTCTTACACATTCTTTCAGCCGGATCCTGATGATCGTATCTGCCTCTTTTTCCAGATTTTCAGGAAGCTGGATCTGAATCTGCGCTTCATCCTGTGTAAAGCAAAGCGCTTCTCCTTTGTAAGTACAGGATGTGATCTCATACGGAATGGACGGAAGTACTTCGTTTCTGAACGCTTCCGTATCCAGGATATGCAGGAAAATCTCATTTTCCCGATACGTCGTTCCGTACACATGATCTACAGGCTCGATCGGGCCTCCTCTTGTTTTGTAAATCGTATCTCCGTTTTCTCTAAGCCATGCTCCGATCTGACGCATGCGCTCTGCCACATCCGGACGGATATGTCCGTTTTTATCCGGTCCCACATTCAAAAGCAAGTTGCCGTCGCGTGTCACCACATCCACCAGCATGTGGATCAGCCAGTCAAAATCAGAAACCGGATCGTCTGCCATCCAGCCCCAGGAACAGCCGCTGCATACACACATATTTTTCTCCCACGCACAGGGATGATCTTTCCCGTGATCTCATGAGAACCTTCATCACAGTAGAAATTGCCTTCCCAGCCGGAACGTGGATTCATGATCATCTTGGGATTATATTCCCTTGCCATTTTGTTCAATTTCACAGGCTCCCAGAACCAGGAACTGGACGTATCGCTTCCCTTATGTGCCAGCCAGCCTCCGTCGTACCAGAGAATGTCAATTTTCCCATAATTGCTGACCAGTTCCCTGACCTGATCGTAGCACTGTTTCTTCATCAGAAGCGCATTGTCTGCATTGGCAGGATCTTCCTCTCCTTTTGGATCAAAATATCCCGGGAATCGCCAGTCCATCGGCGAATAATACAAACCGACTCTCAAGCCCGCCTCTCTGGCACAGTCTGTATATTCTTTTACAAAATCACGGTGTGACGCCGTATTCCAGCTGGTGAAATTCTGATAGCTTCCCGGACTGTTCCACAATGCAAATCCATCATGATGGCGTGTGACCATGACCATATATTTTGCGCCGAACTCTTTTGCCAGATCGGTCCACTCATGCATGTCAAACGCTTCCGGACAAAACTGATCTGCAAGCGCCGTATACTCTTCCCATGGGATCTGCTCATTGTGGCGCACCCATTCTCCTCTTCCAAGAATGGAATACAATCCCCAGTGCACAAACATACCGATTTTGGCATCCCGCCACCACTGCATGTCTTCTTCTGTCAGGTTCAGCTCTTCACAGCGCATCCCGCCCAGACTTTTAAAATTAATGGAGCTTTTTAACATTGAGTTCAATTCTGCCCCTGTCATCTCTCTTGGTGCTTTTTTTGGTTCCATACTTACCCTCCCTGAATCAGGAATCTCTTCCTCAAATTTCCTAATTGTCCTTATTTGGGATTAGTATACAGATTTTCCCGCCTGCTTTATATAGTAATCTTTCAAACTTTTTGCATTTTTTTCACATTTTTTTCAAGAATTACTTTCCTCTCACTTCCATTGAGCCGAATGGTAAGCATCTGGTCTTCTTTTGCCGTCAGCGCCAGTTCTGTGATCCTGCCTTCTTCCCATGAAAAATCCGCAATGATCCCGCCTCTTAACAAGACCCCTTTGACCTCTCCGCACTGCCAGGTTTTTGGAAGTGCCGGAAGAAATTCCAGATATCCGCTGTGGGACTGTACCAGACTTTCCAGAATTGCCTCTGCGATCCCGAAATTCCCATCGATCTGAAACGGCGGATGAGTATCCAGAAGATTGATCTTCACACAGTCTGTCAGCAGTCTTGTGATACTTTCCTCTGTCTGATCTGCATCTTTCATTCTTGCCCAAAAACAGGTGATCCACGCACGACTCCATCCTGTATGTCCGCCGCCATGCATCAGTCTGGTCTCCAGGGTCTTCCTTGCGGCGTCAAACAACTCCGGGGTTTCTTCTGTGATCTCATATCCCGGATGAAGTGCATACAGATGGGAAATATGCCGGTGTCCCGGTTCCATCTCTTCATAGTCCTCCTGCCATTCCCGAATCCTTCCATCTGCCGTCAGCGCAATCTCCGGCAGTTTTTTTGCAATTGCCCGGATCGTTTCTGCATCAGATTCTGCCTCTGACAGTCCAAGGATCTCACATCCTTCCAGATATTCCCGGAATAATTGTCTTAAAATCTCCATGTCCATGGCCGGTCCCATGCAAAGTGCGCCGATCTCTCCTGTGTTTGAGCGGTATGTATTTTCCGGAGAAACAGACGGACCTGTAACCAGCACGCCCTCTTTGGTCTCTGTCAGATAATCTTCATAAAATCGGATGGCTTCCCTCATCACAGGAAGCGCTTCCCGGCGCAAAAATTCCCGATCTTTTGTATAACGATAGTGTTCAAAAAAATGCAGACTCAGCCATGCCGCCCCGGTAGACCATACAGGAGAGGCGTCAAAAATCCCTTCCGGATCCGTGTTTGCCCAGAGATTCGTGTTGTGATGTGCGCAAAATCCCCGACAGCCATATAATGCTTCCGCTGTCTTCTTTCCTTTTGGGATCATCCGTTTCACCTGCGCAAACAACGGAAGATGACATTCCGGAAGCTGACATTTCTCTGCGATCCAGTAATTCATCTCGGTATTGATATTGATCGTAAATTCACACTGCCAGGGCGGTGCATACTCACCATTCCAGATTCCCTGCAGATTCGATGGCATCAGGCAATCATAAGAACTGGAGATCATCAGGTATCTGGCATAGTGAAACAACGTCTCTGTCAGATATTTCAAGTGCGTATGGTCACCATTCTTTACCTCATTTAAGAGTTCATCCGTTGCCTCCTTAGGAACATCCTGTGTTCCTAAGGAAAAATCCATCCGGTTGTACAGTCCCGAAAACGTCTTCTGATGCTCCATAAAGATTGTCTCAAATCCGGCGTTCGCCGCTTCATCCAGACGTTTCTGACAATGCGCCCGATAATCCGGATCTGCAAAATCGGTTCCGCATGCCACATAAATGCACGCCTCTTTCACACCTCTGATCCAGGTAAAATCCCCGATCGACTCCGCCTTTTTCTCCGGTGACACCAGCTTCACACCAGTAAAATAGCAGACTCCTCCAGATCCGCATTCCCCATAATTGCAGACTGTATCTTCCCCGATACTTTCTGTGTGCTCCTCAAATGGCTTTCTGCTCATATTGACAGAAAATGTAAGTCCCTGCGGACAATCGGTGGAAAGCCGGATTGCCACTACCTGATACTTCTGACTGACCAGATGCTCTCGTTTGTAAGTATATCCGTTCATTTGATAAGAAACTACAGCCACTGCTTCCTCCAGCAAAAGCCGCCTTTCATACTGTTCTGCCTTTCCTTTGTGATGATACATACAGATCCTTAAATCTCCCGCCGGCTGATACGGATTCATATATTTGGGAGTCGATGTGATCGCCATTTTTGCCAGAAACTGTGCTTTTTCTACTTCTCCTGCAAACAACAGCTCCCGGATCTGATCCAGATATTTTCCGGTATCCGGATTTTTCCGGTCAAGATCCCTGCCATACCAGATCGTCTCTTCATTGAGATAGATCGTCTCCTCATTGACTTTTCCCATGACCATGGCTCCCAGTCTTCCGTTTCCAATGGGAAGTCCGTCATCCCAATATCGGCAGGTTTTTTTAATTTGATCTCATGTCTATTTTTGAGAGTTTCCATACACTTTCTCCTTTTCCAATGCCTGTTTCCATTCTTTTTGATAATATGCATTTAACTGCTCCATGCCCAACGCCTCTCCTCTTTGCAGCATTTCTGCCCAGAGCTGCTCAAATTCTTCTTCCGTCTCCGCATAGATCATATTCCACGACAATTCCTGTACCATTTCCTGCAGATGGCTTTCTATCGTCTGCAGTTTTGCCGGAAGGGCGTCCATCAGATAGACTGCCCGGCATCCTTCCACCGTCTTTCCCTGCGATTGTTTCTTCTGCGCAGGATCTTCCCCGGAAAAACCTGCTTCTGCCTGCGTCAGACCAAGCCACTGAACACCGGTTTTTCTTCTTCCTTCCCGTAAGGATCCATTCCTTCTTTTTCCTCATATAATTTCACAATATTTTCGGGAGTATAGAACCAATTCAGAAATTCACATGCTTTTTCTTGCTTTTCACTGTTCTTATTGACTGCAAAAAACCAGTTTTCACCAACCGGATTCTCCGGCCTTTGATAAAGTGTCATATCCCCGGCTACAAGAGGGATATATCCGTCGCTTTGTTCTTCCTCTTTTGTTTCTGTCCTTCCATACTCTCCGGTCTGCCACGCATAACCGGAAAATAAAATCTGTCCTTTCTGATACTTTTCCTGCAGTTTCTCAAAAGTCTGGGTTCTCGAATCCGGATCCAGAAGTTCTCTCTGGTTGGCTTCAAAATAAAAATGAAGCGCCTGTTTGTAGAAACTGTCCTCTCCCAAAATCCCCTGAATGGTTCCGGTCTTTGCATCCACTGCAAACAGCGGCGAAAGCGACCCCACATCCATCCCGTAATACCCATATAAAGAAGAAGGCTGCTGCATTTTTTATCTGTCCAGTCTGAGCACAGAGAAAATCCATAAACAGGCTCTCCCATGGCTGTCATCGCTTTTTCTCCAGCATCTGCTCTGCCGCATCCAGATAATCCTCCAGATGCTCCACCTGCGGACATCCTGCCTTTTCATAGGCATTCCACTGCACCATCGGCATCCAGTAATCCTTTTCCGCACCCTGTTTTCCTACTGAGGTAGGAAGGAAGTACAAGTCTTCCTCCTCCCCGCCGAAATTTTCCCGGTAATACCGCAATGCCGTTTCATATCCGGAAGTCTCAAACACGTCGGAAAGTTCCTCTTCCCATTCATCCAGATCTGCCAGTACGCCTGCGCCTGTCAAAAGTTCTGCCTGCTCCATATCCCGAAATCCGATAATGTCGGGCAGAGTTCCTGCTGCCAGATATTGTTTTAACCGTTTTTCATCCCCATTTCCATTGGAATAAAATTCCAGACGGATCCCGGTTTCTTCATATAACCTGTCAGCGCTTTCCCCTTCCCAGGTTCCCGACATGTTGGTGCCGGACTGCTGAACTAAAATGGTCAGCACCGTATCTTCCTGTTTTTTTCTGTATCCTGCACTTCCCCTTCTTTTGCACACCCTGTAAGCAGCGCTGCCACACTGAGCACAACTGCCGCTTTTTGATAAAATGACCGCATAATTTCTCTCCGTTTCTCATGGTTGTTCGAATCTGCCGCTTCTTTGAAACCTTGTATTTTACATATTCTATTGTTATAATACTCTATATCTTTTAGAAATACCAGTCGGAGGAAACGCCCTATGCTGAAACGGTTTAAAAACAGTTACTACTCAAAGATCATGATCGTCTGCATTGCTGCTGTCTGTGCCATTACAGCCATTCTGCTGCCTGTATGCAGTTCTTTGATCCACCAGCAGGAGCGCTCCGAAGATTTAAAAAAATACGATCTGATCCTGGATCGGCTGACTGCTTCTATGACCTCCCGTCAGGAAGCTCTCGCCACCAATCTGACTCCCTTTTTTTCCGATGAGGCGAATACACAAAATCTATGCAGTTTCTATCGTTCCACCAGCAAAAAAGTTCCTTTGGAATACCGTGACAGTGTCATGGAGATGCTCCGTTCTTTCTGTTTTTCCGACTCTTATTGCTGCGGCGCCCTGCTCCTGACTGTGACCGGACACCTTTACCAGTATAATTCTCTGTCGCACACCCTGGTTCCGCTTTCGCTTCGGTCACTGACTACAAAGCTGACTCCGTATGAGCTCCAGCTCTTCACCGATCAGCAGCTGATGACGCTGAGCAATGATCTGCAGAAACCGGCGCCTCATATCTATGGCCTGGGGACTTCGGTATTCGATCAGAAAAATGATTCTGTCAACTATCTCGGAACCATGATCTTTCTGTACTCTACTGCCGAATACAGCAGTCTTCTTTCCAGCGCCGACCTGCAAAAAGACGGCACCTTTGCCATACTGGATCAGAATCAGCACGTGATTTTTTCTTCGGATGAAAATTATGAAAGTGCTGACGGACTGCTTCCTGCACTGTCAGATTCCTCCAAAGGGGAGCCCTCCCATTCCACACAGACACAACACGGCACCACCTATTATGCGTCCTCACAGTATCATGAACAGTATCACTTTTATACGGTCTATCAGGTTCCAAAATCTGTATTCACACACAGTGCGATCATCACCGTTTTAACTGTGATCTCTGTCTGCATCTGCCTGGCTGCAATCCTGCTGTATATCCTTGCCTTTTATATTTCAGACCGCAAGATTCACTCCATCCAGAAAGCCATGGGACTGATCGGCACCAACAATCTGGACTATCGCTTCCGGTGCCCAAAAATGATGACGAATTCACACAGATCATCAAAAGCTTTAACAGAATGTGCGATGATCTGCAGCGCAATGTAGAAAAAGCATACCTTTATGAGATTGCTCAGAGAAAAGCGGAACTGTATGCCATGCAGACCAGTATCAACCCACATTTTCTTTACAATGCCCTGGAACAGATCCGGGTACAGATTCTAAAGAGCAACAGCGCCGCAGCCTCCCATATGCTGCTCCTGCTTTCGAAAATGTACCGAAACCAGACCCGGCGCAACCTCTATATCACCATTGCAGAAGAATGCAGCCAGTCAGAAAATCTGATCAACTTTTATATGTACCGCTATGGTGACTTTGAATACGAATTTAACATCCACAGTTCCATCAAGATTTACGGGATTCCCAAAAATACCCTGCAGCCACTGATTGAAAATTACTTTGTCCATGGCTTTATCCCGGATTCTGACGAAAACCTGCTGACTATTTCTGCCCATCCTGTCAACATCCAGGATACGCTCTGGATCGAGTTCTGCGTGGAAGATAACGGATCTTCCATTACGGAGGAAGAACTGGTTCTTTTAAAAGAAAAGCTGGCCGCTCCTGTCATGAGCAGAAGCGAAAACAACGGATTCGCACTTTCCAATGTCAATCACCGGTTAAAACTTGTATTCGGCAACGATTCCGGACTTGTTCCGGGCGTCGGTTCCGACGGCACCGGCTTTGCCGTCCGATTCCGGATTCCGGCCATTCTTCCGGAAGATCTGCAAAAACCTGACAGCGTGCTGTTTTTATTCCAAAGCACGCTGTCGTTTTGTCATATCTGATGCTGTTTGCGGTATGCAAATACATGCTTCCAGTCATCCCGGCTCAGATAATGGGTCCCTTCCCTCAAAAAATATCCGATGTCTCCTTTGTGACTAAATTCTCCCGGCTGCAAATACCGTCCTTTTTGCTCCAAGCCCATACTTCCCATACATTCAAATGCCGGACTGGCTGCCAGACAGCCTAAAAATTCTGACCTTGGATCTGCCCAGTCATCTCTGGATGCACTGGTCACATACAGATGCCTTCCGGCCATCATTGCCAGCAAAAAATGGGAATCAAAGGGAAGTTTTTCCAAATCTTCCCGATACTGAAAGAAGTTTCCCGCAAACCATAGTCTGGAGCCTTTTCCATACAGATTTTCAATCTGCTCTCCGGTCTTTCCCCGAAGTAATCGCGGCTCCCCCGGCGCCGGACTGGCAGCTTACCGTCAGTCCAAATCTGGTGTCAAATGCTCCTGCGAGCAACGCCGCTTTTCCCAGTCTGGAATGTCCCATCACCGCTGTTTTTTTCTGGTCAATCCCCGGATCATCAAGAAGAACATCCGCGATCCTGGACATACACCATGCCCAGATCCGAAGTTTCCCCCAACTGTCATAAGGATTCCTGGTACAAAACCTTCCAAGCCCGGTCATATGTCCGTCAAAATAGTCTGCCGCAATATCCTGATAACAGACATTTGCAATTGCATACCCATGGTCGATCACTTCTTCTCCGATTCCGTCTGCAATCTCCGGCGTAAAAGCCAGATAAAAAAAGATCGGAGCCGGAGAGGAGCCTTTGGGGAGCGTCAGAGTGAACGGAACCGAATGCAGAAGAAAAATCAGACCGGATCTTCAGTTCGCAATACTGTGTCTCTGCCTTTCCCCCATAACTGTCTCTGTCGATCCGCACCACTTCCTTTTGGCTCCGGCAGGCAAGGCGTGTGGGAAAACCGGCAAATTCTCTGCTTAAGATCTCCCCGATTTCCTGTTCTTCTTCTTTCCCACCTGAGCCGGTGTTTCTACCGGCTCTTTACTGTTTTGCCGCATCAGTTCCGGGAGATTTCTCTGATGCAGTTCCTGTTCCAATGGATTCATTTCATCCCTCCTGTTCCAGAAGGTCCAGAAGCAATTCATCCAGGCCGATATTGTATCCGACTCTTCCTTCTCTCGCCAGAGAACAAAGGATCAGTGTGCCCCCTTCTGCCGAACATTTTTTGACAAATGCACGATGCGGTTTTGCTCCTTTGCTTCCCTGAAATCCACTCTTATCGTAAGTATAGATCAGTGTTTCTCCTGAAAATTCTGTCTGGATCGTATGATCTGCGGTAGCGTCGATATAGTCTTTCTTTGCATTATACAGCATCCCAAGCGGATACGATCCATACGCCCCGTCGGCTGCAGCAAAGAACAGATCTCCGCAGGATTTTATTTGGATTTTTTGATCCAGAAGAGAAAGCGCTTCCTGTCTCTTTGGAAGCAGCCAGAGCGCATGTTTGCCCTGCCGCAGGTGTTCTTCCAATCGTTTCAGATCTTCTTTGTCATCCCCGCTGACCAGCCACATTTCGGAAGTCTCATCTGCGGATTTGCCTGATACGCATCCAAAATCTCCGCTGCCTCACATCCCAGGGTGTAAACGCCTATTTTCAGTGTTCTTCTTTTTTGTACCTGAATCTCGATTTTTTCCTGATGAAGCAGTCTGCCGTCTTTTGTAAAGATCGCCGTCTGTACTGTCACCGTCCTTCTGTTTCCTGTTTGTTCAAAAGACACCGGAAGGATTCCCGCACACTGCGCGTCTGCAGCCGCAATTTCAAACGATTCTGTATACATTGCATAAGGAGTATCACTGCCTTCTTCATATATTTCTGCCTGGATTTCCACATTGTTTCTGTCCCCTTCATCATTGAGGATCCATACTTCCACCGGCACAGTCTCGTCTTCATAAGCGCTTGTTCTGGCAGTGTACAGATTCACTTTCAATGGGATCAGAGATTCCTGATATGCAAAATACGCCGGTTTTGGTGTTCTTTCACAGTCTGTCAGCGTTTTCATCCAGCCAGACGGCCATGCATCGATCAGCAGATGAATGGCTGTCTGGTTGATCACATCCCCTCTTCTTCGAAAGGCGTCTGTCATCAGTTTTGTCGCATTTGCCTGATGCTTCTGACTTTCTCTGACCCAGTCTTCCATCATATGCTGTTCCGGATACCAGTCCCCCTGCACGGAATGCGTCTGCGCCCGCACGATCCGATCCGGATACCAGTCTCCCTTCTCATCACACTGCAGCCATTCTTTCGGATACCGGCGTCTCATCAAATCCACCGGATCCAGACCTTCTGCTCCATATTCTCCACATCCGATCATCCAGCCTGCTTTCACCGGAGGCAGGTATCCTCTCATCAGACGTCCGATGGGCTCTCCGTGATTGGTATACCACATCGTATAAGTATGGAAATCCGGCATTCCTTCCAGGGTCGGTCCGTCATAATCTCCTTCCACATTCTTCACCACCCGGTCCGGATTCTGCACATAGATCACCTTACGCGCTGCCGCAAAGAAAGCCTCCAGTTCATCCCGCAGGAGATGACGATGCCCTTTTGCCTCATAGCGCCTGGAAAACTTATCGTTTGGATCTTCTGTTCTTCTGATGCACATCGGTTCATTGATCAAGGTTACCATCGCCGTGGACACATGCTTTCTGACCAGATGTTCCATCTCCTCCACCTGACGGAGCGCCTCGCAAAGCTGAGGTCTTCTTAAAAATCCAAACAACGGAAAATCACACTGATGCATCATGCCCAGCATATCAAAATATTCATAAATTTCTTCCTGAACCGGGCGCTGTGTAATCCGGTAATAATTCATATGACACATCTTTGCGATCAGAATGTCCTCGATCAGCTGCTCAAAATCTCCATTCATCACACATTGCTGCAAATGTCCCATCTCATTTGCACCACGCAGCATGATCGGTTTGCCATTTAAGAAAAACTTCCCGCGGGGAGTACTTGTCTCGTCACTTCGAAATTCCTTAAGCCCCGTTGTCTGTACCCCGGCGCTAAGCAGCGCTTCGCTTGGTTCAGGAATACCTTGGTTCCATACAGCCACGGGGTGTCCGAATTCCACACCCTGTAGCCCTCAATAGAAAAGAAATATCGGTACTCATTCTTTCCGGGACCCACAGCCGTCACTTTTTTCTCAAAACTTCCGATCGCACTGCCTTCATAGTTTTTCGGCTCGATCGAAATGTGAATGTCCAGATCTCGTTTTACCTGATTTGTATAATTGATCACACCTACCCGAACTTCCACCGAATCTTTGGAAAGATCCGGACGCACAAAAATATCGTCCACATAAATCTCCGGCCGAAGTTCCAGACGGACCGTTCCAAATACCCCTGCTCCCGCGGGACAGTGATGCCATCCGATCTGAGGATCGTCCCATCCGGTCCTGTGGCTGCATAGATCTTATCTCCGTCCAGAAACTCCCCTTCTCCCAGGATCGGAATATCGTTTTTACAGAGGATCACCAGTTCATTGCTTTCCCGGATATATTTGGTCACATCAAAAGAAAATGGGGCAAACAGCCTTCATGGCTTCCCACATAATTTCCGTTGAGGTACACCTCCGCAATATAATCTACACACTGAAATGCCAGGATCATACGGAATCCATTATGACAGCCTGACTGCCATCCCTCAGGACAGGGAAATTCTGTCCGGTAATAGCCTTCCCATTTTCCAGCTTCCTTTGCCGGTCCCCGGTAATCCGGGATCGTCACATTTTCCCACTTCACATCCGGCCGATTGCGATCCTGAAAGCACTCATCCTTCTCGCAGTACCGAAACTCAAACTGCTGCAGAGAAAGGCTTTGTGTTTCCATCGGAAGTGTGGAAAGATGATTGGACAGAAACGGTCTGTAATACGCTTTCTGCTCTTCCAGTTCCTGATAAAATTTCTCCTTCTGCTCTTCATACCCAATCTCCCGGATCGGCTTTAACCTCTGTCTGGCTGTTTCTTTGAAATAATGATTCGAAACCTTCCGCATCGCAACTTCCCGGTCTGTTGTCCCCGCCGGATGTTTGGTCTGTGCGATCTCATAAAAAAAATCCTTCTGTCCCATAATCTCCTCCTGATTCAAAAATCCCCCGGCCAAAGCCGGAGGATCTTACTTTACTGCTTATTTGCCTGCAGCTTCTTTGAATTCCTTCTGAATTGCCTTGTAATCTGATGAATTTACAATTCCATCCACAAAGTCTTTCCACTGCTGTTCGTTAATTTCTCCCATGACGTACTGGGTACACATCGTATTTACATCGTCTGTCAGAACACTCCACTGATTGTTGTAAGTCTCTGACTGAAGGTTCTGGATTTCATTTTTCATTCCGGTTTCTTCCAGATTGTCATATACAAAGGTCTTAATTTCTTCTGCTCTTGCGATATTTTCATCAGAAGCTCTCTTTGCACCGTCACGTTTGAATTTGTCATTTACCTGATCCTGATCTGTTTTCAGGAAGATCTGGTTCCATCCTCCAACATATCCCTGTTTGTTCAGTTCACCCATCTTCGGATCAGAAGAAGTATCCATTGTTCCATCTTCCAATAATTTGTAGTTGACACCTTCTACTCCAAATCTCATCAAATTATCATATCCCGGCATGGACTCTTCTGTGTGATTGAATACTTCCAGAATCTTCTGGATTTTCTCTTCTGAGCAGGAAGAACTGATCGCAATACATGAATCAATATCTGTATAGTTCGGTGATACTGTATAAGCTTCCGGTCCTTCTACCGGCATCAGACACCATGCTTCATATGTATCCGGTGTGTTCTTATCAAACACTTTGTTACTTGTCAGATCGGCTGACTGGTTCCAGTTGTACCACTGGCAGAGATATGCAACGGAGTTGCCGGCTTTCCATTTGGATGTATCTGCATTTCCAAGTGCAAATTCCGGATCCAGCACATCGGCATCATACAGATCTTTCATCCAGTTCAAAAAGTCGATATATTTTTCATCAAACTGCATGTACTCAAATTCACCGTCTTCGTTGATTTCCCAGTCGGTCTGTCCGGTAAATGCTGTTGCAAATCCTTTGATACGGTCATCCATAAATCCATTTCCTGCATTGTCAAAGAAATCCAGTGCATAAACCTTCTTGCCTTCTCCTTCTGTCGCTGCTTTGGACAGCCCGATCAGCCAGTCTTTCAGTTCATCCATCGTTTTCGGTTCTTCTGTATATCCGTATTTTTCCATCAGATCTTTTCGAACCTCGATTCCTGAATTCTGTCCTTTTTCGGCTTTACTTCTTGGCAGAATATAAATTCCATCATTGTATGTTGCCTGCTCCCAGAAATTTTCATCCCAGTTTTTCATTACGGCATTGGTCTCTGCAATTCCTTTTCCATCGTCAAACAGATAATCGGTCAGATCCACGAACTGTCCGGCATCAATCGCCTGTGTCAAAATCGGATAATAGTATGCACCGCCCACTTTATTGATCTGAATGACATCCGGCTGGCTGTCTGCCGCGATCAAAGTATTCAGCTTCTGATCATAATCCTGATAGCTTACCCATTCAATATCCAGATCCACGTCCATCTTTTCTTCCCAGTACTGTTCCATCTGGCTGTTGGATACTGCTCCGAATCCCCAGTCAATTCCCATTACGGAAATCGTCATCTTTCCGTCCTTGGTGGTCTCTTCTTTCTTAGATCCCCCGTCTTTCTCCTTGGCATCGCTGCTTCCACATCCTGTCAATGCTCCTGCAAGCATCACTGCCGACAGACAAAGCGCCAAAACTCTTTTCTTTCTCATTTTTTATCCTCCTTTTATTTCCAGCTGCTTCCTTGCAGCCGTTTTTTGATATCATATCTCCAACTTATCCTTTTACAGCTCCTACCATCATACCTGTCTGGAAGTATTTCTGCAAGAATGGATAGATGATCAAAATCGGAATGATTACAACTACAACGGCTGCCATTCTCATTACCTCCTGAGGAACTATTGTCGCCAGTTCGGTCGATAAATCTACCACATCTGCCACTGTTGAAGAAAGTACAATTTTCTGTACATATACCTGCAAAGTCTGTTTTGCTGTACTTGTAATATACATAACACTGTTAAAGTACGTATTCCAGTAACCTACAAAGGAAAACAAAGTCATGGTTGCCAGCATCGGCTTGGACAGTGGTATCACGATCTTGCTGAAAATCTTCAATGGCCCGCATCCGTCAATCTTCGCTGCCTCCTCCAACTCCAGCGGAAGCGACTGGAAGAAAGAACGCATGACCATGATCGTCCATGCACCGCACAGACCCGGAAGGATCAATGCCCAGTAACTGTCCAGTAAATGTAACTGTTTCATATTGATAAAGTTCGGAACCATACCTGCACTGAACAGCATGGTAAACATTACGTATTTGTTGATAAATGATTTTCCCGGAATCGGCTTGGATAACATATAAGCCAGTCCGGAACATACGATCACGCTCAATGGTGTACCAATAAATGTTACGATCAACGTAGACTTTAATGCATTTAAGAAGCCGGAACCGCTTAAGATCAGTTCATATGCCTCTGTGGACCACTTCTTTGGCCAGAGGATCAGTTTTCCTGCCTCATACGCCGTAGCATCTGTAAATGAAAGTATGACTACGTATAGAAACGGAAGGATCATCGTCAAAGCCACAAGGATCAAGATAAACCAAAGCGCCGCCTGGTAGAGATTCTCCTTTACTTTCATACCCATCTTTTTTCTGCCGCCTCTTTTCTGTACGGCAACTGCTTTTTGGGAAGCCATATTTCCCCCTCCTTTCTATTACATAACACCTTCGTAACCTTTGCGGTTTGCAATCCAGTTTGTGAGGATTACCAGGCCGGTGTTGATCACGGATTTAAAGATACCAATTGCAGTGGAGTACGAATATTGTGTACTTCCGCTGGCAATACTGTTGTTGAAGATGTATACTTCAAATACTTCCAGCTGCTGTTTTACCATAGCGTTGTTCATCAGAAATACCTGCTCAAAATCTACGGAGATGATCGTTCCCATTTTCAGGATCAACATAACCATGATTGTTGGCATAATACTTGGAAGTGTGATTTTCCATATGCACTGAAATCTGCTGGCTCCGTCCATTTTCGCCGCTTCATATAATGTCTGGTCGATTCCTGAAATTGCAGCCAGATAGACGATAGAGCCCCATCCAATGCCTTTCCATACGGACTGTACCAGGATGATCACGTAAATCCACCCCGAACTGAACATATAAGCGGTCGGTTCATTTCCCATCATTTCTGCGATCTTATTGACAAGTCCCTGTTCTGTGGATAACAGGAAAAATGTTAAACTTGCTACGATCGCCCATGAAAGGAAATGCGGAAGATACACAGCTGTCTGGACAAATTTCTTGAACGCTGCATTTCTTACCTCATTCATGATCAATGCCAGGATGATCGGAGCCGGGAACGTCAATAAAGAAAGTCCACTGATGATCAGCGTGTTCTTCAACATGTTGTAAAACTTCGGATCCTGGAATAATGTCTGGAAATGTTCCAATCCAACCCACGGACTTTTCAGCAGTCCCAGATGCGGGTTGTAATCCTGAAATGCCATGAGCAAGTTCCTCATCGGCAGATAATTCATAAAGAATAAGAGGACAATTCCCGGAATTCCCAGGAAATAAATCCAGCGATATTCGTACATCCGCTGCCGTAAAGACTTCTTCGTGGCTACCATTTTTGTTTTGTTCTTAGCCATTTACTTTTCCTCCCTGTTTTCATTCGCAACTTTTTCATATTCGATTCCATTTGCGTTTGCTTTAATAAAAGTATAAAAATTTTTATAAGATTTTTATATAGTAAACATTCAAGCTTTTTGAACAAATTTCTAAATAATTTTTTTAAAAATTTTAGTGTTTTTTTTGTCTTTATCTTCCAACGTTTAGCGCTTACATTAACACTTTTCGGGGATTTTTCCTACTTTTGTTGGCACTGCTTTCCAATCCATTGACTTCTTTTTTCCTTCTCTTTTATACTAGGATTTAGAATAAGTGCAAAAATATGAAATTTGTTCTATTTTTGTTATTGGAATCTAAAGGAGGAGTGTTTCATGTATCAGGTTGTTATCGTAGATGATGAACCTTTTGTTCTTGAAGACTTAAAAAAATCGATTGACTGGGAAGGCTCCAATTTTGAAATCGCATATGCGGATACAGATCCGCAGCATGTTCTTTCTTATATCCACTCCCATACGGTCGATCTTTTGATCACGGACATCAATATGCCGGAAATGAGCGGACTTACCCTGATCACAGAAGCCAAAGCCATCCAGCCGCTTTTGTCGGTTCTGGTTTTGTCTGCTTATGATAACTTTGAATATGTACGGACTGCACTGAGAAACGGTGCGGAAAACTATCTGTTAAAACCATTAAATCCGGAAGAACTGCTGGAATCCATTCAGTCTGTTGCCAAACATTTGAAAGAGAGGAATACACTTTCGAATACGTATGGTTCTTCCATGCTGACATTCCGCAGTCTGTTCACAGAAAACTGGGTGAAAGGAACACTGGACAGCGCCGATTTTCTGACCCGCGCTGAACTGCTTGGCATCAATCTGTCCCTGAATAATTACACCGTCTGTATTTTTTCTTCTACAGACGCCAACGCACAGAAAATGTCTTCTTTGTTTGACTGGCTTCTGGCTCCTGTATCGGAAAGTTCCAGAGTCATTTCTATTTTGAGACGCCGACCTGTCTTGTGTGTATTTTAAGCGGCACTGATTCTGCACCGGATATGGAGCAATTCCTTGCCGATCTGAATACCGTGCGCGGTCTGTTTCCATTTTCTTTTTTTGTGTCTGTCGGAAATACCGTGGACAATTACGAAGATGTCAGCGAAAGCTACCGCAATGCTCACAGCTATCTGTTTCTGAAGCATACCGAAATGAAGGAACTGATCTGTTCTTCGCTGCTGCTTCCACTGTCCGTTCACACCGTCATCGAACAGAATTTTTCTGCAGTGCCTTTGGATACTTATTTAAACCAGGTAATGGATGCTTTTAATCCTTCGCTTGATACCCGGAAACGTATGGCATTTCAGCTTACCGTGATCAACCACGGATTGTCTCAGACAAACTTTGAGAAAAACAGACCCCAGGAACTGCTTGCGCTTTTAAAGGAAATTCCGGGAAGCGGAAAATATTTTCATGAGATCCAGGCATATTTAAAACAGTTCATTTCCACCTGTTACCAGATATTAGCGAATCTTCAGTCCGCCCAGAGTAGCCAGTATCCCTGTGTAGATGCTGTCATCGACGCCATCCATGAATTTTCAAACAAAGAGATTTCGTTAAAGACACTTGCCTCCCAGCTGAATATGCACCCGTCTTATCTGGGGAATATTTTTCACCAGCAGACCGGATACTATTTTAACGATTATCTGAACGAAGAGCGTCTGAAATACGCTGCGGAACTGATGAAAGAAACCGGATTAAAGATGAAGGAGATCGTGGATCAGTCCGGATTTTCCAGCCAGACTTACTTCAATCGCCTGTTTAAACGAAAATACGGAACGTCTCCGCTTGCCTGGCGGCGTGAAATGAAAAGTAAAGAATTTGTCGGATGATGTGAATGCTTTGAAAAAGGAGCTTCCCATCAGAAGGTATATTTTGAAATACACCCCTTTGATGGGAAGCTTGAATTTTTCACCTTATGCGTCCTTCATTTCCTGAATGAATTGAAAATCAGAGATTCCTCCTCTTCCAATGCATCCGCAATATCCGGGATGGAATACCCCTTCGCCAGTTTCTTTTGGATTTGTTCTTTCAGAAGTGCCTCTTTTTTGATAGCTTTTCCTTCTTTGATTCCTGCTTCTCTTCCTTCTTCCCAGGAAGCTTCCCGTTCCTGTCTCATATGTTTTTCCTGATCATATTCGTAGATACTCACTGATTTCGCCTCCGCTCGATTTTGTTTTAAAAATTCTGCCAGAATGTCTTCTTTTATGCATTCTGTAATCGCCTGTTCCACAGCCTCTTCAATGGGAATGGTTCTGGCATACTTTCGGACTCTTTCCGTATATTCGGAATAGTCGTTCAATGATTTACACATCCCCTTTAACTTTTCATTATGTCCGCGATTGATATTCAGCATAATTGCCTTCAGTTCCAATGCCGGATCCTCTTCTTCCATTCGGTATACGTCAGACAGCTTCAGGATGCTCCGATCAGGCTGTTCTTTGTCTCCGTTGTAAAAGATAACGAACTGAGGGGACGGAATCCGGACGAATTTCGAACCATATAAATTCTCGTCTTTTGTCATCCCGGAGTACAAATCTGAAATGTAAAATAAATACCACAATGGCAGGTTCGGACTGTAGGTGGACTGATGTTCATACAGCGATAAACGGGAATCAATCAAAAACGATACGTCATTATGCATGGACATATAGATTGCATTCTCCAGAGTGTTGATCTCTAAAAGCTCCGGATCTTCATAGTGTCGTCCGCTGATTGCATTATACAGTTCCAGCAATTCTTTCTTATTGCTGTAGAGCATGGCAAATATTTTGGATTTGTACAATCTGTTTACGGGCTGTGTTGGTGTGTTCTGGTTCATAAGTAGACCTCCTTCATTGGAATTGGATGCAGGAGGTTTCCTATTATATCTTTTTTCTTTAAAAACCCCTCTGCTGTTTTAGATTGAAAACAAAGCATAGAGATTTTCTGAAATGATATTAGAATAACAGATGCGGTATCGTTCCGCTTGAAAAACCAGAAATAGTATGCTTTTTTGGTATTGTAGCACAGAGTCCGAAAAATAAAAAGTATCATGATATAATTTATAAGATTTTTTCTCACTGTTTCTGATTGATCAAATACCAGTTATACCCTTCAAATACAAGATTTTGTATCGTTCCATGAAAAACAGGCTCCAATGACTCCTCAAACCATTTTATCGCTTTCTCAAGTGACTGTCCGTTTTCTTCTACTTGAGCAATCACATTCGACTGTGTGATCATAAAACGGATAAATGCTTCTTTGCTCATCGGTACTACATTTGTATAAGTTTCCTGTTTACAATTTTCTCCATTATTGATACCATTTTGCCTGTGCACGATACATTTTTGCATAATATCCATCTTTTTCCATAAGTTCTCGATGGCTTCCATCTTCAATCAATTTTCCATCGCGAAATACCAAAATACGATCCACCACAGACGTAATCCCCAACCGATGTGAAATGAGAAGTGTTGTCTTATCTCCTGTAATTTCTGCAAAATCTTTATATAATTGTGCCTCAGCCATCGGATCCAGTGCGGATGTCGGTTCATCCAGAATAATAATCCTTCCTTGATTTCTATATGCTGCTCTGGCAAGAGCGATCTTCTGCCACTGTCCTCCTGAAAGATTATTGCTGTTCTCTGAAAAACTTCCAATCTTACTGTCAAGTCCCAACTGCTGCTGATTAATTACCGCATCAACATGTAACTCTTTTAACAGCTGATTTAATTCCTCATCTGAACTTGTTCTTTCAGGATCTGATACGGTAATATTATTTCTCAGTGTATCTTCATAATGTGCAAAATCCTGAAATACAACCGAAATAGAATTTCTGATTTTTTCTGGTTCTGCTTCCATGGATTCTCCACCTACCTTTATGCTTCCACTATCAGGCTGAAGCATACCGCAAAGCAAACTGATAAACGTTGATTTTCCAGATCCATTGTCACCTACAATCGCTATTTTTTCTCCATCTTGAATAGAAATCGAAACATCCGATAAGGCCTGTCGTTCGGCTCCAGAATACGTGAAGCTTACATGTTCGCACTGAATATCTCCCTTTTTAATCATTTCTGTTTCTTTTTTTCGATTATCCTTCGGTAAATCCTGAAGATAAAAAAATTCCTGCATATATGGCAATGTACTTAAAAAGCCGGCTGTTCCGACAAAAAGATTGGAAGCGGCTGTCTGCATCTGACCGGTTAAGGAAAACACCATCGTAAACAACCCCAGTCCCAGTCCCGGATTTTCATAAATCTGCCATGCTGTAACAAGGAGGACTGCCGCATAAACCATATTCCGCATCACATCTGCCACCCCATTCATCAGGGTATGCTTTGTCAGAAGTTCTCGCTTTTCTTTACAGTGGCTGTCTGCAAATGCATGCCAGCGCTTTAAAAGATATGGATATAAGCCATAATGTCTCAATTCCTGTATGTGTTTTTCCTCGGCCATCAACCCATAATAGAGTATGACCATCGCACCTTTTTCTGACCAGCGAAGATTCCGAAAAAATGTCTCATTATTTTGCTTGTATGTAATCCAGGCTGCCGGAAAAGTGGTAAAAATAATCAAAACAACAATCCAGGGATTTACCGCCCATAAAAGTACTATAATACTGACAAACGTAATTGTTGTAGTAAGAAGGTTCATCACCATGGATACACTTCGTATCGTCTGCTCTCCTGCAAACTTATTCACCATTTCCAACCGTTCCTGAAACTTATCTTCATTTTCAATATACGGATAACAGACCTCACACTTACACTTCAAAAGTGTTCTTTTTAATTCACGGGTGCCCCTTACCTGATCTTCCTCATCTGTATATTGTCTCAACGCCTGCATGCACAGCTGTATCAGGAAAAAAATCACCAAAACTAACAACAGTTCCAGACAGGAGGCAACGGTACTTCCACCACTTTGCAGCCGCAAGAGTTCATCTGTAAATGCCTGCAGCCATTTTGCAATCAATGCGGGCAAAAACGCTGCCGGTATTCCCAAAATCAGAACAGCCTTAGACAACCCGGATTTTATTTGCAGACTCATTTTGACAGCGCGCAATGCCGTCTTTTGCTTACTCTGTTTCATATGCCGCATCCTCCTTCTTCACATCATACCATTCTGCCTGACTCTGGAAAAATTCCAAATAGATCCCCTGTTTTTCCATCAGCTCTTCATGGGTTCCTACTTCTGCCAGTTTTCCCTGATCCATTACAAAAATCCGATCTGCCAATCGTGCAAATCCAACTCTGTGGCTGATCAATATTGCTGTTCTTCCTTGAATTTTTTCCTGAATTGCAGAAAACTGTTCCATCTCCGCAATCGGATCCAATGCGGATGCAGGTTCATCAAAAATCAGGACATCTTTGTCACTCATATGCGCTCTGGAAACTGCTACCTTTTGCTGCTCACCTCCGGAAAGATTGACACTTCCTTTTTTCACTTTTTTCAAAAGCCAGGTCTCCATTCCTTCCGGAAGCCGTTCTAGCAGCTTCATCCCTCCGCCTTTCCGAAGCGCCTCTGTAATTTTTTCTCTGTTTTCGATATTCTTAAGGTCCCCGTACCCTACACTTTCACGAAGGGACGCATGAAATAAAGCAAAATCCTGAAAAAACATACCAATGCTCTGATTGATTTTTCCTCTTTGATACGTTTTATAAGATTTTCCCTTAAACAGCAGTTCTCCCTGGGTTGGCTGATACAACTCCACAAGAAGTTTAACTAACGTACTTTTTCCACTTCCGTTGAGTCCCACCAGGGCAATCGTTTCCCCTTGGTGAATCTGGAAATTCAAATGGTGAAGTACTTCCCGCTTATCGTCATAAGAAAAACAAAGATCCTTTGCTTACAATTGGACAATCTGCTTCTACTTCTTCTGTCTTTTCCTTCTCTTCTGAAACCGGTGCTGTTTCCATAAAGTCCTTCATTCTTCCCATGTCAAACAGATTTCGCTTGATATGATGAAATGTATTGGAGAAACGCTGGATCACACTTGACATGCTCTGAGCCATTCCGTACAATGTCAAAAATACATCTACTTTTATAGTTCCCGCTTTGACCTCATAAACAGCATACACAAGAAGAACAACAATCAAAATATAATATCCCACAGAACAGAAAAATGAAATGAGATTTCTCCATACAACAATCTTTTTATCTCTGGAATAAATGGGCTCATATGCACTTTCCCACTCTCGAAGCATACGATCTGCATTTTTAAAAATACGCAGTTCTTTTGCAACTCCCGGCTGCATCACAATGTTTTCAAAATACTCTGTCCTTCTTACAAATTCCCGATCCTGTACATAGCTGTATGTACGCTTCCCTGTAAGTTTTTGATTGATCAAAAGAACAAATATCAGATATGCAGAGGTTACCGCAAAAATGACAGTCGAATAGGTCAGTGCCAACAATACCATAGACGTAATACTTACGATTTGTGTAATTGCGGTAAATGTATTCGCCATTAAATTTGTCAATTCCCCAAACCGATACCGTACATAACGGTATTCATCCTGTATTTCCTTTCGATTCAAATCCTTCCATTCAATTTTCTGGATTAAATCCATAAACCGTTCAGAAAGTCCAATATAATAATAGTCATAAACTGCAAGAAACATAAATTCTGTATTGATCCGGTTTGATAATCCAATCAATACAAGAATTGCTCCTAACACCAAAATTGCTCCTGTTACATCTGCAAAGCTTCCTGTCCCTGTCAGCAGATATTCTGAAATGGTACTGATAATATCTTTCTGCCATAATAAAGATAACATCGGAAGCAACGCAACAAGAGAACAAACCGTAATCCACCCAATCAGCGCTTTTTTACTCATATCCCATGCCAGTTTCATACACCAGCAGAAAACATGAAAATTCCTTTTTAATTCCCCTTCCATTTTTCAAGTTCTCCCTTCCATCATTCGTCAGCACTCTGCTTAATGTCATTGTACAATTCCTTATTTTTTATTGCGATAGTAAATATTCAAATTTTTTCAACTAATTCAAACTTATAAAAATACATTAAATTATCCCACGATACTTTTTCTTTTTCGGACTCTGTGCTACAATACAAAAAAGCATATTATTTCTGGTTTTCTAAGCGGAACGATACCGCATCTGTTATTCTAATATCATTTCGGAAAATCTCTATGCTTTGATTTCAATCTAAAACAGCAGAGGGGTTTTTCAGAGAAAAGATATTATATGGAAACCTCCTGCATCTAATTCCAATGAAGGAGGTCTACTTATGAACCAGAACACACCAACACAGCCCGTAAACAGATTGTACAACAGAATGCATAAAAGAAGACATTCTGGCAGAATTTTTAAAACAAAATCGAGCGGAGGCGAAATCAGTGAGTATTTATGAATATGATCAGGAAAAACATATGAGACAGGAACGGGAAGCTTCCTGGGAAGAGGGGCGAGAGTCTCTTTTGAAAGAACTCATTCAAAAGAAACTGGCAAAAGGATATTCCATCCCCGACATTGCGGAGGCATTGGAAGAAGAAGAGACTTTAATTTCCAAATTAATTCAGGAAATGCAGGAAGCATAATGGAAAAACAAAAAATCTTCCCATCAGACAGTGCATTCTTAAAATGCCACGCCCTGATGGGAAGATGTTCTTTTTCTGTCAAATTTCCAAATCCAGCTGCTTCACACAGCGGTTCAAAATATAGCGAACTGGTCTGAATAATACCAGGCAGACAACCACATTGCTGATGCAATGAATGATATCAAACAAAAGTCCTGACGTCCAATATGCAAGTGCACCGGAAACACCACTGACCGCAAAATATGGAATGGTGCACAAAGCTCCAAATGTAATTCCATAAATTCCGGAAAGAATACTCCAGAACCATACAGAATCATTTTTCTAAACAGCAATGTGATCACAGCCTGCACACTCCAGACATACAGGTAATTGATCCACCAGAGACCAAGTCCATAGATCATCCCTTCCAACAGGACAAATACATAGATCACAAAAAATACCTTTTTCTTCAGCACCAGCGTATAGACAATGAGCAAAAGTGTCACGAGCTCAATATTCGGAAGAAATCCAAGGGAAACCTGAGCAGCCAACAGAATAGCGCTTAGAATCCCCATTGTTACGATTTCCCTTGTCTTCATCAATATCCTTCTTTCAAGGTCAGTTCAAATTCATCTCCGTCTGCAACCGGTGTCTGATCTGCAGAAGTATTGACCTGCTCACCGGCTTTTGTAATGCACCACCACTGCTGTTTGGAATCATCTGCCTGTTCGCCGTCTGCTGTTGTGATAAACATCCCAAATTCCCCGTCTTCACCATCCACCAGCTTTTCACTTTTCAGTACTTCTCCGAGGTACTCGGCATCTGTATCATACTCAAATACATTTTCTGTCTCATCCCCATGAACAACTGTTACCTTGATCTGTTTTGCCCCTTCACTGACAGAAGGTTTCGATTTCTGATACAAAAATCCAGCCCCGATGCACAATACGATCAATACTGCAGCTGCTGCGATAAGTCCGCGTTTTTTCTTCATGTCTTCATCCTTTCTGATTTTCTTTTGTTTCCTCTGAAAATCATAACGGTATGCCTTTGCTTTGTCAAGTCATATCCGCTCCGGAAGAAAAAGCTCCGGGATCTTATCTCTGATAAACTCGTCCACTGCGTCAAAAATGCCTGAATGTTTTCAAGTGGTGTCATCGGCGGGATATCACATCCGCTGGCGATCACGAAATTCTTATATTTTCCGCATCTTTCCAACAATTCCAGTGTTTCTTTTCTAATTTTTTCAGGTGTTCCATTTCTGAACGTTCCCGCAGGATCGATATTTCCGATCACAACTGCGTCTTCCGGAATCACCTTTAAGGTTTCTTCGATGTCAATGGCATTTCCAAAACTATAGGCGCCTGTACCGATTTCTTTGATATTATCCAGAAGCGGCACAACATTTCCACAATTGTGATACATGATCATGAAGTTTTCATCCTCTACTGCATCCCGGATTCTCTGCACATATGGTGTGGAAAACTCTTTGATCAACGGTGGGGAAAGCAAACCGGCAGCAGGCTCTGCAATTGTGATTCCATTTGCCCCTGCCTCTTTAAATGCAAGCGCATACTTAATCAAAAATTCGGTTGCTTTCTCAAGTACTGTTTCCACTAATTCCGGATCTTCATAACAAAGGATCATGATCTCTGTCATGTCCAAAAGACGCCCTGCCAGTGAGAATGGTCCGATAATTCCTGCCAGAACCGGACGATCTGTGATCAGTCCTGTCACCTCTTTGATTCCTTTGACACATTCTCCGGTACGCCCTGCTCCAACTTCCGGAACTTTCAGCGCTTCTGCTTCTTCTTCATCATGTACCAGAGCAGCGGTTACCGTCGGAACTTCATCCTCACTGTAGCTGACCGGACTTCCAAATGCTTCTGCCTCTACCGACAGATCCATCAGACTGAATGCAGCTCCCGTTGGAAACCGTTTTGCGATCGCCTCCATACATAACGCCTGCAAATGTCCGTCACGCACCATTTCGTCCACCGTGTGTCCGGTAATCTGAATTCCCGGAAAAGAGAGGATCGGAGCTGCTTTCTTTTTTTCTGCACGGATCGTTTCTGCCACCCATTCTTTCATATTCATCTTCATGGTCATTGCCTCCTGAAATTTTTTATTTTCTGTTTTTTAATCGATTTCTCAAATCATAACATTTTTTCAAATCCATTCTTGTAGATTCTAAATGTTTTTTGTTTGATTTTAAGATTTTCTATATTTTTTCTGCTTTTATTCTTCCGGAAACAACATATGTTCCATATAAAGCTCCTGAAATTCTTTGCTGGATGCCAATTCAATTTCCTCTGAATGTCTGACCAGACTTTCCCATCTTGCTTTCGCATCATCTGTCTCCAGACTCTTTTTCGCGCCTTGCAGGGAACTGTTTCCGACTGCGTGATTTTTTCCTTACATTCTTCCGGAAGCAATCCGATCTGTACTGCCTTTTCGATATCAAGCTTATATCCAAATCCACCTGCAATATACATCTGATCGATATCTTCACAGGAAACCTGATACTTTCGGATCAGTGTCTCCATCCCTGCTCGAATGGCTGATTTTGCCAGTTGTATTTCTCTCACATCTTTTTGATAGATCCGAATCTTTTCATCCTCTGTTAACGGAAATCCTTCCTTAAAATATTCCTCATCTAACGTCCTGTTTCATCAATCCGCTCTGTCCTTAGCAGCTCACATGTACTTTCAATCACTCCGGTTCCGCAAATACCGACCGGAGGTTTCCCGCCAATCGTTTCTGTTTCCACATGCAGATCTGCATCCATCGCAACATGGCAGATGGCACCCGGAATGCTTCCGGTTCCACAGACAATATTTCCCCCTTCAAATGCAGGACCTGCCGCCGTAGATGTCACAAGGATCCTCTCCTGATTTCCGATCGCCATCTCTCCGTTTGTTCCCAGATCGATCAGTACTGAGATCTCTTTTCGTTTGTCAAATTCTAACGCAAACAGACCTGAGATAATATCCCCTCCGACATAGGTTGAAATGCCGGGAAGCACAACAACCGGACAGTCTGAGATTTCTTCTGTCCGCAGCAATTCTTTTAATGTTGTTTCAATGGTCTGGATATTTACGGGTGTAAATGGATATACTCCCAATGTTTCACAGGAATATCCCATCAGAAGATGGACCATCGTTGTATTTGCGGCAATGATAACCTGTTCCACCGGAACACTTACCTGTTTGATCAGTTCCCGGATTCCTTCTGCCAGACTTTTTTGGATCGTCTGCCTCAGTACTTCTCTTTTCCCATGATTCGAAGCATCGATCCTGCTGATCACATCTGCACCGAATGTTCTCTGCCGGTTGATTGCCGTATAGGTATCTATGATCTGTCGGGTTTCCAGCTCGATCAGCTGCATGGCAATGGTTGTAGTGCCAATGTCCACAGCAATCCCGTATCTTCCATTCTCCGTTCCTTTGGAGTCGGCATCGGACTGACCGTCCGCAACGACATACATTTCCTCTTCTTCTGTTTTCAAGATAATCCGCGTATCTTTTGTCACTCGCATGCAGCAGGCAAGCCGCCATCCTGCATCCAGTTCCTCCTGTGAAAAATATTTCCGTTCCTCTTCGGATGGTTCTTCCGCTCCCACCTCTACACGCACTTTGCATTTTCCGCAGGTTCCTCTGCCCGCACAGATCGCCGGCAGAAAAATTTCAGACTGCCAAAGTGCAGAAAGTAACGTCTCCGACTGCTTTGCCTGAATGATCCGCTCTTCATTTTCTGTACACACGGTCACGGATACTTGCTTCCCCTGTCTTTTTTTGCAGGCAAGATTCTCGCAATGTGCACAGTCATGTCCCGGTGAAAATCTGGTTTCTTTTTCATCCAGAAGATAAATCAGACACAACGTTTTTACCGGGTCATACATATAACTTTCTTTGATCGAAATTCCTTCCTTTTCTGCATGGACCGCCAGAAAAGCTTCCTTCTGAATACTCATCGGAATATCCTTTGGAGCTTCGATCCTTCCTGCAATTCCTTTTTTCTTGTTTTTACACAGTTCAATGACGGTTCCCTCTAATTTTCGATCCATCTGAAATAAATAGTCGTCTGCAATGGCGTCCACTAACATGCCTTTTACATAATCGCCCTCGGCAAACAGCTGTGTGCTCCAGCTGCTCATCTCATGTCCGATAGAACACAATCCGTATAATACCTCTGTCATTCTCCTGCCGTTTCTCATCACAGAATGTTCTTTCAAATTTCCAAATTCCAACAATGCAACCGGTTTGATTTTTTCATATGCGCCCGGAAGAAGTTCTGACAATTCTTCCTGCATTTCCTCATATAACTCACTCTGTCTTGTGACGCCCAAACTTTCCAGAACATTTTCTGCCGATATTTCTATATTAAATTCCGTTCTTTTCATCGCCCTCATCCGCTTCTGCTTTTCTTATAATAAAATAAACCCTTTTTATTCAAAAAGAGTTTCTCCATATCCTGCAATATCTGATTGACAGTCTGTTTCCCACCCAAAACAGAACTGTTTTCAACTGATATAAGTATCCTGACTCACAGTTCCTCCTCCAAATCCCTTCTCATCTCTTCGACAATGGTTTTGATTTTTCGTCCCTGTTTACAGTAGGGGTAAGCCTGTACCGGACTTTCACCGGTTTCCATCATTTCTCAGTTGTTAAATTCTTCTTAATTGTGTTTTGCCATAACAGCCTGTTTTGCCACGTCTGCACAGGATGCCGCATCCGGTGTATAATAATCTGCACCGATCTGCTCGCAGAAACTCTGATTGACCGGAGCTCCGCCTACCATCACAATATATTTGTCCCGCATATTTTTCTCTTTTAAGTATTCGATACACTCCTGCATCTTTGGCATAGTTGTCGTAAGAAGTGCTGACATACAGATCAGATCTGCTCCTACCTCTTCTGCTTTTCCAGGAAGCAGTGTCTCCATACACTCAATCCAGATCCATATAACCTCGAACCTGCGTACCATTTAACATCA
>ENA-OQJX01000300-OQJX01000300.1-human-gut-metagenome-genome-assembly--contig:-NODE-300-length-29595-cov-4.997625_pt1 | contig 29595 bp, 24 predicted proteins | sample MGYA00242615_ERZ504782 | MGnify/ENA primary metagenome ERZ504782 (study PRJEB26092, sample SAMD00036354) | human gut metagenome | host: Homo sapiens | study: EMG produced TPA metagenomics assembly of... | reverse complement strand
TTTCTTTGTCTTTGGATTCGCAACACTAAGGTAAGTGAAAACGCTGACATGGCAAAAACCTGGGCAACAAAATGTTGCTCAGGAACTTATAAAAATAATTATCAATTATGTTGCGGAATTAAGGTATAAATAATATAAACATGGAAAAAAACAGAAAAAAACAAATCGTAGTTTTGAGTATAGCTTTAGTTTGCATTTTCATCTTGGTATTTTCATTGTTCCATAAATCAGCGACAAAAGATAGCGCAAATCCTCCTTTAACAAATGTTTTGACTGATAGCATTTCTCAAATTGTCTCAGCTTGTCCTGGCGAAATTGGTGTGGCGGTTATTGTTAATAACAGAGATACGGTTAAGGTCAATAATAAGAGTGTTTATCCTATGATGAGTGTGTTTAAGGTTCATCAGGCATTAGCTCTTTGTAATGACTTTGACAATAAAGGAATTTCACTTGATACCTTAGTAAATATAAATAGGGATAAACTTGACCCAAAGACTTGGAGTCCTATGCTGAAAGATTATTCAGGGCCAGTCATATCATTGACAGTGAGAGATTTGCTGCGTTATACTCTTACTCAGAGTGACAACAATGCAAGCAACCTTATGTTTAAGGATATGGTTAATGTCGCTCAAACAGATAGTTTTATAGCCACACTCATTCCTCGTTCAAGTTTTCAGATAGCTTATACGGAAGAGGAAATGTCGGCTGACCATAACAAGGCTTACTCTAACTATACATCTCCTCTTGGTGCTGCAATGTTGATGAATCGTTTGTTTACTGAAGGTCTTATCGATGATGAGAAACAAAGTTTCATTAAGAATACGTTAAAAGAATGCAAAACAGGTGTAGATAGGATAGCAGCTCCACTTCTTGATAAAGAAGGGGTTGTTATAGCGCATAAGACAGGTTCAGGTTATGTTAATGAAAATGGTGTTCTTGCAGCTCACAATGATGTTGCCTATATATGTCTGCCTAATAATATCAGTTATACCTTAGCGGTATTTGTTAAGGATTTCAAGGGAAATGAATCACAAGCGTCACAATATGTTGCGCATATATCAGCTGTAGTATATTCTTTATTAATGCAAACTTCAGTAAAATCTTAAACTGCACTTGCTTTGATAATTAATGATAAACAATCTAAAAGCACTCTAATCGTTATCGGAGTGCTTTTAGATTACTAATCAAATTGCTTCTATTATAATTTGAATCCTCTACTTTTTCTTTCTTCCTGTTGCGGCACTCTTGCTCCATATCTAAGCCTGTGCCATTGCTCCCTGAACCAGTCGGCAATCGGCTTCCTGTTTATTGTCAGGTTCAGCCTGCTTTCATCGTCAGGGTCATTTTCCACCCTTAAAATATCATCCTTTATATCAAAGTTCCGCCTGTGTTGCTCGGAATAGATTTTACCGCTACATTTCAGGGCTTCTTTTTTGACTATAAGACTTTCAGTCATTTCTTTAGAGAATCCCAGCATGGCACAAAACTTTTCCATGCGCAGCATTTCCCTGAACATCGGAAACCACCTGAAAGCCTTGTCTATGATTCTGGCGAGCCGTGACAGTTCTTTTTCTTTCATGTCAAGTTCCTGCCTGTGCATTTCTCTGAGATTGTGGATTTGCGTATCATGCTGTTTCTGCATCTGCTGTACTTGGCTCTGCAATTTTTCAATATTGGTGTTCCGTTTTGAAACCTCGTCTTGCAGTTTTTCGTTGGCACGTTCCAGTTCTTTCAGTTTTCCACTCCCGAAAAGAGAAGCAACTCCACTAGTTATGGCTGTCGCTGCCGTGGTGGCTGTCTTCTTTAACTTGTCAGTGCGTATTTCTGATTTCACCTGTTTCAGTTCCTGCTCGGCAAGATTTATCTGTTCTTCTTTGTGCCGTTTGGCTGCATCCATGCGTTGCAGTTCAGCTTTCTGCTTCTCAATGATAAAGTCGTTCCGTTCCAGATGCTCCTTACCAGTGACAGCCTTTGACTGCCCGCGTTCCATCAGCAGGATGTCGGATGCAAGGGTCTGCATCTGCATCATGTCATCGTCATTGAGCTTTCGGCTCTTTCCTGTTTCGTGGTTCATCCAGTCGAAAACGATATGGGCATGATAGTTCGGCTTGAACCATCTGTCCCCGACTTTGAAGCTTTCCCTGTCTTCCGCTTCCGGCTGACCGTTCAGCCAATGCCCTTCATCCTTGTGCAGGAAGATTTGCAGCGGTGTGATTCCCCAGCGTCTTTGACACTCCTCACCGAATTTACGCACGTCTGCCAGTGTGGTGTCCGACCTGACAAGCAGCACTCCTTCACGTATGGGGGAGCATCCCGCAATCTTGACTATTTTACCGTTCTTGCCTTTGCGTTCACGCTCCTTTTCCTGCATGGCACGTCCGGTCTTTTCCTTTACCATCTGTCTGATATTGTCATAATGCATCCGCAAATCCGGACTGCCGAAGTCGGGATTTATCCACTGTTCGTTATCGGTGGATAGTTCAGGAACGACATAGATTCTGGACTCTCCGATGTGGCGCATGTATTCGGCAGTCCTCCTGTTGTGAGCCTCGCTCGATGCGATGTTGCAGGGCTTGATATGTATGCTTGATTTTGTTGCCATAGATACTTTGTTTTTTGGTTTGTACTTTATTGTTTGCTTTTCCGCTGTCCGTAAACGCATGGGGTTCTTAGGGGTGCAACCCATAAGCGGAGATTGCAAAGAGAGGGTCACTCTTTGCTCTGGGTTCTCAGGGGAGAAACGCCCTGAGTGGGTCATTAGGGTAAAACCCTAATCCCCTCGGGAGAGCCCACAACTACGTAAGCGGAGCGTGTAGTTATAGTGGGCTATATCAATGGCAAGCCATTGTCTGCAAACTCCAGCCTACGGCTTCCGCTCTCCTCCGTCAGGGAGGTTTTTCATCATCGTTGCCGATTGGAGATGCACCGACCAGCACAAGGTCTAAATCGTCTATCAGTTTTTGCAGGACGGGATTCTTCTCTATCATCCGCTGGAGGATTCTCTCAGCCTCGACCAAGTGGTTGGCTGTACTCATCACCTTGCCCTCCCGTATCTGAAAGATAATCCAATCGGCTATGTCGATATGGGCTTCTTTTTGTTTCGGGGTGGCATTCCTTTCGATGATGTCCGAAACCACCACCTTACAAAAGTACATGCTCTCGGCTCGCTGTTTCCACTCGGCATAAGCATCGGCATCGGGAAAGAGAAGCACGGTTCGCCCTGACAGTACACGGAGTTTCTCTTCTCTCATCTGACTCTTACCACCCGTAGCCAGCCATACATAATCGGGGAAGATAGCAGAACCGATAACGGCACTCTTCTCGGATTCCACCAAGACCACCACCTTGTCGGGATGCGTTTTCAACAAGTGTTCCCCGAAAAGGCATTGGGATAGTTGCCAATCCTCTGCCAACACACGCTGCTTTTTCAATATGCTGTGTATCCAGTTCACTGCCGATGTCTGTCCTCCCTTGATACGGTGTCCGTCTTCGGGATTGTACTGCATCACCTTTCCCGTGCGTACCTTGCCCGTCCTGTCTATCTGCCAAAAGATAACAGAGCCGTCACGGGTAGCCCCCAAACGGTATTCCTCCAACAACCGCTTCAACACCTCTTTCGCCTTGTCGCCATAGTAGGAAGTAAGGAGTGTGAAGAGGAAACGGAAGAAATTGCTACGCTCGCTTTGCGACTTCTCCACATAGTGAGGGGGAATATAGCCGATGGCTGTCGGCTTACTTTGCTGCTTCACTTTCTTCTGCTCTGCTCTTTGCCTGTCAAAAGAGAAATCATTGGTAGTTCTGTGTTCAGGATGCTCTTGAAAATACTCTTTCGGAGTGTAGTGATACCCACAACCGCTTTCGTGGTTACATCTGCCGACCGATGGATGCAACGGCACATTATTTTCGTCCACGTAATAGACGAAAGAATGCCTGTCTCCGCATTTGGGGCAGGTATGCCGTGTTGCCGTTCCTTTATACTTCTGTAATGAATAATTGCCCATAGCTTAGTCCGTTTTTGATGGTTGATTGTCGGCTGTCCCATCCTGTCCCATTGTCCCACACTCTAAGGTTGGGACAGTGGGACACTTGGGACACCTGCGTTTTTACTCTCTTTGCTGCGCTGGATGATACGGTTTACGGTGGACTTGCCACAATTCACCTGTGAGGCTATCTCCCTGACGGACTTGCCCGATTGGGAGAGTTGCAGAATTTGGCAATCCCTTTGGCTTGATTCATTGTCGCCCAATTTTTTCAAGTGTTCCTTTTCCGTGGAATAGCCCCTGAACACGAACTGCAAGAAAGCATCCACCTTGTCAATCTCGTAAACGATTACATTATCCGCATCATGAGAGAACGTGCCATAGCGCACTTTAAGCTGCTTCACATAGCGAAGCCCTCCGTCTTGGGCACTTTTTCCAATGGTGAACACGCTGTCAAAGAAATTGTAGAGCCGTTTGCTTCCGGCAAGGTCGTTGGATGTGATGGGACAATCCAAAGAGCGTTTGGGCGTATGTGCTAGGACAAGGATAGAGAGCGCATATCTCTTTTTGAGATTGTTCAGCTGAATCATCAGCCGTCCTGCGGCATCGCCTTTCTCCATGGCGCAACACAGGTAGGTAAGATTGTCAATGATGAAAATCTTGCAGTCGGTCTGCACAGCCATCTGTTCAATGCCGCCTATGATAGCTTCCTCAAAGTTGGCATCCAAAAGCTGGTTGCAGTCAATAGACACCCGATAGAGTTTGTCGGGAAAGGTGTAGAGCTCTCCATGCTCGTTGGTATAGCGGAGCTGGAACTGCTTTTCGGACAGTTCAAAGTCCAGATACAGCACATTGTCGGTTCGGGCGATGCGGTCGGCTATCTGCACGGCAAGGATGGACTTGCCCACGTTGGAATCGGCAAACAAGCAGGAGAGTTCCCCCTCGTACCAAAAGCTGTCCCACAGCGCACAGGGCGTAGGCAATAACGATGCTTCAAGAATGGTTTGGTTTGCCGTCTTGATATTCATCATGCCTACACTGTCGGGCATACCGTTATGCGCTTGGGATGCTTTTGTGAGGTCGCCACGTATCAGGTTGATATAGTTCTTATCCTCTTCCATATCATTCACCAGTTACGTGGGTTGGGCTTGCGACGGTGGGAAGAGGATAAGGACTTGTTCAGTTCCTCGTCTGACAACGGTATGGGATTCTTTCGGGCGGTTTCCAGCCACTTGTCCAGTTCGTCACGGTAAAGGCAATAGCGTTTGCCGGGCTTGGTGGCAGGGATTGTCCCTTCTGACAGTTTCATGTAGAGCGTACCCTTAGGGATACCTAAATACTCTGCTGCCTCGTCCACAGACATGGGCACGTGGGTGTCCACCGTTTTGGCATTGTTCACACTGCACTGCTCGGCGAGCAGGCTTTTCAGGCTCATCACTTCGTCTCGAAGCTGAGCGACAACCTCGGGGAGGTCGTTGAAGGTAAGAATTGATTTTTCCATTCGCGTACTCGTCTCTTTTGTAAGACTTGGCGCAAAGGACTGAAATGATATATCCGTGAATATCTCCACGACACGTCATTGCAAAATAATTCCCGAATAATTAAGCCCAGCCATAAATGACGGGCAAAATTACTCGGGAAACGATGTAAAACAGGCGGTTATGAGTTACCGGATGGTTGTCGTTGGTGTCGTGATTATCCTAATTCCGCACATAATCCTCGGGATAGTGGAAATCAAGTTTGCCGTTTTCGGGTTCATCAATGGGAATTTCCGTCTTTAACGGCTCTACCTTGAAATTCTTGATGGTTGATAAGTCTGTATCAGCAAACGATTTCGGGAAAAGGGCTTTGATGAACTTGGCACGGTTATCCCCATTGTAGTATCTCTTGTACAGGAAACGCTCAGAGATATTCCATACGAAGTGACGGAGTGGAATGTTGTTGATGTCTTTGGTAAACGGTCTTTGTATGGGCTTCGGGGTATAAGTGTTAAGATTCATCCATTTGTCCACCTCAGTACAGATGTGGTTCACGGTTTCTTGGTCGGCAATGCGAGGCAGGTAATAATGGCAATACTCCATGACCATGCGGATGCGCTCTTCCTTTTCCCGTTGCTCTCTGCTTGCGTAATTGGCACGGTTCTTTTCGTGAAGATCCGGGGCGATAGTAAGCTCTATCGGTTGTGTTTGGATAAGTGTCTCTTCTTTTGTCGGGGATGATTCGGGTACAGGCTCAGGGACTGATGTAGGTCCAGGCACAGATGTGGCTTCTTCAAGTGTATTTTGTGACAGTTCTTCCTGCACCTCTATGGCTTCGGCAATCGTTTCTTTCTTGCCGAACTTGATTTTGTAGATTTCGTATGTATCAAAGATAAGTGTCTGAAAGGAGAGATAGAGCAACCATCCCAACAGGTTACAGCATACGAATACTATCCACCTGACAAAGTTGTCTTGGTTGAAGCTGTCCGCTATTACCAGCGTGGCAATGGAAGATATTAGGACGATGGCGAAGCCGACAAAGCCCAAGATGATGTATTTGTCCTTGATTGATGATTCCATATTTCGTTGAGAGATTGAATGTTCCTGTATTATTTTGTGCAAAGTTAATGCTATTTTTCCCAATTACTGCCCGTTATTTGCGGTTAGAACGGTCTTTTTCAATGTATTTCACGAAATGTCATCATATCATACTCTGTTTCATACTCTGAGGGGCTTATAAATGGTGGCATCAAGCCAAAAACATAGAGGGGCGATTATAGCCTTGTAGCCATAACCGCCCCTCTGAATACCTGTCAATGTGAGACATTTATGCCTCCTTGCGCTTCAAGGTTATCTTGTCCACCACCTGACACATCTGCTGCGCTGCTATCTTGGAATAGATTTGTGTGGTGGTAATGTTCTTATGTCCGAGATAGGCTTGGATGACAGCCATGTCCGTTCCCATTTCCACGTGCAGGCTTCCGAAGCTGTGGCGGGTACAGTGAAAGGTGATTTTCTTGGTTATCCCTGCTGCCGTGAGCCACCGTTGGAGTGGTCCTTGCAGCATCTTGTCCTTGAAATCCTCAAAGATAAGTCCCTCGCCCCGTTCTCCCAGCAGTCCATAGGCTTCATCACTGATGGGGTTATGCACTATTTCTTTGGTTTTCTGCATACGGGTGGTAACGAACATCCTGCCGTTGGTGTATGGTTGTATCTGCTGCCACGTGAGCTGTCTGATGTCGCTCTTTCTCAGTCCCGTAAGACAGGCGAAAAGAAAAGCTTTTTTCAAGACCTCCTCCTCACAGGGTGTTTCGGCAAGCCGTATCAGTTCCTCTTGGCTCAAATGCTCCCTGATGGTGGGAATGCACTCGATGCGGTCTAAGAAGCCGTTTGGGTTCTCCTTTATCTTCCTGTCACGGTAAGCGGTATGCAGCACGGCACGGAAAGTTGACCAATAGCCTGCTGCGGAGTTGATGTGCAGCTTTTGGTTGGTGTGGATGGATTGGGGTGCATCAAGCAGGTATTCCATGAACTTGCGGCACAAATCCACATCCACCTCCTCAAAGGTGCATTTGCCGTTCACGAACCGCTGGAAATGCTTGTATACGTGCTGCCACTTGATATTCTTGCGGTCAGCCAGTCCTTTGAAATAGGCAAGGAAATCGCCCTTCATCTTGGTCTTGTCAAAAAAGCCGTTGTTTTCATTGAAAATGGCTTCGTAGCGCTGGTTGCGCAGGATGACCGCTTTCTTCATCATGCGTGCGTTGAAGTCCCGTTCCTGCTGGTTTGCAGGTTTGGCGAAGATGTAAATTCCTAAGGCTTCACGTGTAATCACTCTCATGGTGACATTGTCACGGTAGCCGGGATAGTAGTCAAGGCATAGTGAATACTGTGTCCCGTTCTTAATCTTGCGCTTACGCAAGGTAACTGTTTTGCATTTACTCATAATAATTATGTTTTAATTGGTTGTATACATTTTGGAGTTGTATCCATGTTTCCGATGGCAAAGGAACAACGTGAAATATCCGTGAATACCTCCACGATACATCATTTTGAAATAATTTTCGATAATCCCGATTTTTCACGGTTATTTGTTCCTTTCAGCCATGACACGCTCCACATCTGAGCGCAAAAGCAGGTTTTTCACACCCACCTTTATCTTTTCGATGTGCTTCACCTTGACGATATGGCAGATGTTGGCTGACGAAAGACCATAGATTTGCTGCACCTGCTCAACGGTATAGTAGCGTTCATCGTTCACAAGGTCAGTTCTGCGGAGTTCGTTCAAATGTGATTTGGAGTATAGGTACGCCCGTACTCTCTTTTAGTGGGTATCTTATGGCGATAGGTGTAGGCACGGAGTGCGGTCGGCTTCATGCCGAACAGTTCCTCCACCTCCTCGGTCAGTAGCCAGTCGGTAATTTCGCTAATATCAACTGCCACACCGAAAAACTCGTCAATATGCTTCTTGCTGTAATAGTTCTTTCCTGCGATACGGCAGATGGGGATATGGTTACGCTTGGCGGAAGTGTAAAGCCATGACTGCTTTACCTTAAAAAGGGACATCACCTCCTCGCCCGAATAGAAGTCCAACACTTCTTCGCTTTCCTTTTCCCTTTTTTCTCTTTTGGCAGGTAAGGAAGATGAAGATGATTTCCTTGGTGTGGAGGTGTTGCCGGGCAGGATGCGGTGATAGGGATTGCCCTCCAACATCTGCTCGATGTCGGCTCTGCGGATGAATGCCATGCGGTTGCTGATGCGTGAGGCTTTCAGCTTGCCGATGGCTACAAGTTTGTAAATGTACTGTCGGGAACAGCCCATGAGGATGGCTGCTTTGGAAAAGGTGAGATACTCCTGATGCTGTATCTCCATCAAGGGTTGGGCGACTTTGAAGAGGTTGTTCTTCTGCATCACTCTGGCTCGTTTGGCTTCTGCCTGACAAGCCTCACTGCAATATCTTTGCATACCGCTTCGGGTTACAAAGGACTTGCCGCAAAAACTGCATTTTCTGGTTGCTTTCATACCGTTTTATCGTTTAATGGTTCATTTCTTCAATCCTATATCTCTGAAATGGTAAACGGATGTGAACGGAAGTCAACCATTGTCGCTTTTCTACACAGTGTGACTGTTTCCGCATATCGGGGCGGTTATTGTCGCTTGTCGTAAACGGTTGTAAACCCTTGTCAACTGTCTGCACGGTGTGACAAAAAACAAGCCCCGCAAATTCTCCACGTCAGAAATACGTCTCAAAAATATGTGGAAATTTGGGAAGCGACAAATGGCAACCGAAAAGTGTTAAATTTTAGAATATGCTGGTAATTAAAGATTTACACTCGGATATTTCTGATTAGTTTTGGTTGTTCTATGGTTATAAATACATATTATGAATGCGCAGACTCCTATGCTTGTCACTGCTTTGGGTATGCTGATTTCTGTCAAGCTGCTACAATACTGGAATGCGTAGCTTCCTATGCTTGTCGCTGCTTTCGGTATGTTGATTTCCTTCAGACTTCCACAGTAGTTGAATGCGCTTTGGCCTATCTCTGTCACTGTCTCCGGCAGTTGGATGCTCGTCAGATTCGCGCAGCTTTGGAATGTCCTCTCTCCTATCTTCGTTACTCCCGTGGGGATGCTGATTTCTGTCAGGCTGCTACAGTCGACGAATGCGTATTCTCCTATTTCTGTCACTCCGTCCGGCAGTTGGATGTTTGTTAGCTGGCGGCAATTAATGAATGCGTACTTTCCTATCTTTGTCACTTTCTTTGGCAGTTGAATGCTCTTTAGTGTCGTGCAGCTTTGGAATGCGCGCTCTCCTATACTTGTTATTCCTTCGGGGAGTATCACCTCTTGAAGTGCGGTATTTGTGTTATCCCCCGTTTTGCAAAATCCCTCCGGTATGGTTGTCGCCCCGCTTGCGGTGATGTAGAGGTGGCTGACCTTGAAGTATTTATTACCATTACTACCACCGATCATCTGCTCTTTCAAATTCGCCAAGTCCTGGTCGCTAATCTCCCCCGTAATCATTACCTTGATGGGGCTGTCTTGGCCGGTGCTTGCCAGTGCAGTCTTCAGTGCAGACCCATCTGCCAGCAGGCTTCCCGCTGTTTCGTTCTCCACTGTTACGAAGCTTTCTGCTTCCGTCGCCTCCACCAGTGTCGGGCTTTGCCATCCGGTGGACGTTACGCTCAATGCGCTCACCCCTGCTTTGTTTACTTTCAGTTTCAGCTCGTGGCAGGTATTGGCTTGGGTGGTGATGTCGTTGGTGGGGAGGTACTTATAGATGTCGTTTCCGATGTGGATGCTTATCATCAGTCGGTTTGCGGCAAAGGTCTGTCCCGGCAGCATCAGGCGTAGTATGCCGACGAGGTATTGCCGTTCTTCAGCAGGCGGACATCGGTAGGGGTGGAGCTTCGCCGTCGTGATTATGGATGACGGGCTCTCCGTCGGTATTCATGGTGAAGTAGGCTTTCGCTTGCTTGAGGTGTACGGTGGCCGTCTGCAGCTGTTCGGCGGTGATGCCGTCGCCCGGCAGCAGGTTGACGCATAGCTGCGCCATGCTGTGCTTCAGCAGCAGATTGATGGAAGAGGATGTGGCGGAATGTGTACCGCTGTAGTGCAGCAGGTCGGTGATGTGCCATTATCGGCGGCAGCGGTATATTGCTTGCCGTCCCAGGCATTCAGGGTGCTCCCTGCCGGCGGTGTTGGTTTCGTAGTCGGAGGGCATGTCGTAAACGGCAGGGGAGGAGGAAGAATAAGCGGGTCCCCACCAGGCGGTGAGGGTGTGGTTGCCGCTCCCTTGCCAGTAGGCGCGCTCGGTCTTGGTGGAACTCCAGCTGCTGTTGTTGCCGTCGTATAGGTAGGTGCCGGCAGATTGGGCGCTTCCGGCGGTGAGGGCTACGTGCAGCTTTTCGTCGTCTCTGAAGCTATGGCCGGATGCCACGCCGGACACGGCATCGGCGGCACGGGTGTTTCCTCCTTCTATGCTTACGGTTCCCAGCGTCAGCGCTTGTCCGTTTCCCCGGTTTTCGTCCTGCCCGGTCAGTTCGTTGGTGCATCCTGCCAGTATCAGCAGGCATATCATGGTACCTATGGCTGCCGTGATGGCGGTCAGTGTGCGCAGCGTTTCCCATCCCTGTGAGGTCAGTCGTTTCATGATGCAGTTCTCCATTTGGGTTGTTATAGGTTTTATTAATGTTCCTTTGCAAATGTGTCTGCAAAGTTGTTAATAATGGTATAAACTGCCTAATTTTACCCCTCGGTGCTTGTCCTGCATTGTCGCCTTGTTGTCCTGAATTGTCGCACCCCCTCTCAGAAGTGCTTCCGGAGGGGGTGCGAAGGGAAGTGCGGAGGATGAAAATCCGTCCTTATGGGGAGGAAGTCATGCTTTTATCAGCCACCTTTCTATGTTGCGCGTCCGGGCGCTGAAGTTCACGCCTATCCTGAACAGTGGGCGACCGTCGGCTTCGAAGGGTTGCGCGTAGTGTTTTTCGTCAATCTGCCGCAGCGCTTCTTCGGCAGTGCCTTCGAACTTGAACTCCATGATGTAGATGTAGCGGTCTGTCTTCAGCACGAGGTCCACACGTCCCTCGGAGGTGTGATATTCCACTTGGGTATAGAATCCCACCAGCTTGAAGACAATGAAAAGCACGTTCTGGTAGTGCAGTTCGCGGTCGCCGACAAGTTCGTAGGGGGTGTCGGCAAAGAAACTTTGCAGGCGGCGGAAGAAGGCATCGGGCTGTCCGGATTCTATCTCACGTACAAACTTCTGTATCTCGAACGGTGCCTCTATCTTGTTGAAGCGGGTGTAGAACGGCATCAGGAACTTGACGAACCCTTCTTCCACTTCCCGGTTGGGGAAGCCGAGGCGGTAGAGTCCGAACCTTGGGTCGTACTCCTTAATCGTGAGGTATCCGCTTTGGAAGATGACGGGCAGTGGGTCTTCGTCGCCATAGATGCTGTTCAGCACGTCGGCGTAGGTTTCTGCATGGGCCATCTCCTCCAGGTTGTAGTGGTTGCGTTTCAGCAGTTCCACCAGATAGGTGGGGGTGCCCGTCTCGAACCAATAGCTGCCGAACTCCTGCTTGTCGAAGGTGTTGAGCAGGCTGAAGGTTGTAGATTCCGATGGAGTTGTGTGTGAAGTGGTAACCGTCGTAATCTTTCTGCAAGCGTTGGCAGGTTTCCTCGTAGGTCATGTTTTGCGCCTGCGCCAGCAGCCGGATGCTTGGGGCGAATTCTTGGCGCAGCTCTTCGTCGGTGACACCGCAAAGGGCAAGGTATCGCCGGTCCATGGAGATGTCGTTCAGGTTGTTGAGGTCGCTGAACACGCTGACCTTGCCGAACTTGGTGACCCCCGTCAGCAGGGCAAACTGGATGCATCCGTCCATGGTTTTCAGTACGCCGTAGAAGGGTTTCAAGGTGTTGCGGAACTCGTTCTGCAGCGCTTTGTTGCCGATGGCTTGCAGCATGGGCTTGTCGTATTCGTCGATGAGGATGGCCACACGTTGCCCCGTCTGCTCGCAGGCACGCCTGACCACTCCGGCGAAGCGAAGGGCAAGCGTGCTTTCCGCCATTCCCGTGCCATAAAGCTGTTCCCATTCTGTCACAGCTTTCTCCAGCTGTTTGTCCAAGCTGTCCGGGGTGTCATACTTCCCTATATTCAGGTCGATGTGCAGCACGGGGCGTTTTATCCAGTCTTTCTCCAGCTTCTCCATCGCCAGCCCTTCAAAGAGTTCCTTCTTTCCCTGGAAGTAGGCTTCGAGGGTGGAGATGAGCAGGCTCTTGCCGAAGCGCCGGGGGCGGCTTAGGAAGTAGTAGCTGCCCGTCTTTACCAGCCGGTAGACAAGGGCGGTCTTGTCGACGTAGAAATAGCCGCCTTTGCGCATCTTCTCGAAGTTCTGTATGCCGATGGGGTAGATTTTGTTGCTCTGTATGGGTTCCATATTTCCGGTTCTCCTTTCTTATATATCACTTTTCTTATATATTACCTGTAACTTTCTTATATATTACTTGCAACGCACAAATATATGAATAGTTCTTGTAACTGACGGCCTGCAATCTGTTAAACTATAGGCTCTGTGCATGGTTCTGCGGACTTGTCCGGCAAAGTCTCCCGGTACTGCACGGGTGTCATGCCAAGCAGTTTGTTGAACGCCACATAGTAGGTGTTGCGGCTCTTGAAGCCCGAAGCGGTGGCTATGGCATCTATGGAATACATTCTGTTGTCTTTCAGCATCGATATGGAGTGCTCCACGCGCAGGCGGTTGATGTAGTCGCTGAAGCCGTCGGCACCGGCATATTCGCGCAGGAACGGGTTGAGGCGGTTCTTGCTCAAGGCCGTTATCCTCATCAGGTCTTCGCGGTTGAAGTCGGGGTTTAGGAAGGGCAGGTCGGTGAGCAGGGCATCTTCCATCTGCATGAACCGGCGGCGGTTGTCTTCATCGTCGGCAGCGGAGGGGGAAGTGTTGGCTTGAGCGGCAGGCGGCTCTTCGTTAGGGGCATCTTCCGGGTGAAGCGGCTGCCGGCGGTATGCCTTGCGCAGTTCTTCTTTCTGTGCCAGAAGCTCTTCTATCTGGCGGGCGGCTATCTGGTTGCGTTCGCGGGTGCGGCGCAGGTGGAGGTGCTTTTCCCATAGCAGGATGGCGATGAAGCTGGTGGTGATGAACAGTACGCGTTGCCGTGCCAGCTTGTGTTGGGCTTCGCGTATCTGCGCATCCTTTTCCTGGGTTTGGTAGATGATGGCGAATTCGTGTGCCTGGCCGGCCTTTTCGCGGGCATAGATGCTGTCGGTCAGCATGGTGATGCGCTGTTGGTAGCTGTCGGCCAGTTCCGGACGTTTCAGTCCGCGGTAGGTGCGGGCATAGCGGTCCAGCAGAATCAGGTGGCCGTAGTTGAAGGTATCGGCCGGTTCGGCCAGGGCGGAAGAGGCGTCAAGAAGTTGCAGCACTTTATGGTACTGACGCGTACCCAGCAGGTAGGGGACGATTTCTGTTTGTCCTGCCTGCGATTGTGCAAAGCCGGTGCTTTGGTATTTCCGGGCGGTTTCGGCGGCTTTTTCGCTTTGTCCGTTTTGCAGGTAGTACCAGGCAAGTTTGGAGTAGAGGTAACCGTATTGCTGGTCTATGTATCCGGGCGGCGGTCCGGGCAGCAGGCTCATGCGGCTGATAACGTCGAGACGCTTCTCGCAGAGGGCAATGGCTTCGTCCAAACGCTCGTTTTCGGCCAGATAGGCGGACAAGTCGCCGTAGGAGGTGGATAGTTGGGCCAGTTCGCGCACATTGTCCGTGCCTTGCAGCAGTTCGATGGAACGGTACATGTACCGGAACGCTTTGTCGTCGAGCTTCATGCCTTGATACATGCGGCCCAAAGTGAACAGCAGTTCGCTTTCTTTGGCCTTCTGTCCTTGCTCCTGTGCCAGCTCGATGGCTTCGGTACAGATGCGGATGCCTTCTTCGTATTTGTTCAGGCGGTCGAGGGCGGTGGCGAGCTGCGTGAGGACTTGCAGTTTCCGGAGAGGAGTGTGCTGCACGGAGTCGCTTTGCAGGGCGCGGCGGATGTACCGCTCCTTGAGGTGGTACATACCTTGACGTTCGTAGACTGTGCCGCGCAGCATGTCGATGCGGAATTGCGGCAGGTGGGGAAGACGGCGGGCTTCGGCTTCGTCCAGCAGTGACAGAGCGCTGTCGGGCAGGGTGTAATAGATGCTGCGGATATGCTGTTCGGTCAGCAGGCTGTCGGGCAGGGAAGCGGAGGTTTTGTATCGGTTAGGGGTGCTTGCGGTGGAAAATAGGCTTATGGTGAGTGCCAGAGCAAGATAGAGGGGACGGAAGTAATGTATTTTCTCCATTGTTTATTTTCTCTTTTGTATGGCAAAGATAGGGATTATTTTTATCTTTGCCTGCGTTTATCATAAGAAGTTACTGCAATGAATATATACATAAAATCTGTCATTTTGTCTTTTTTCTTTATATCTGTCGGGGCTCGGGCACAAGAGGCTTCCTTCACTCCGCCTTTTGATTTTCCCATCATTTTCTCCGGTAACTTTGGCGAGATACGTGCCAACCATTTTCATGGCGGACTGGATTTCAAGACCGGTGGCGCCATAGGCAAACCGGTACGTGCGCTGGCGGACGGATATATTTCGCGTATCCGTGTCACCCACGGCTCGGGCTATGTGCTCGATGTGGTGTATGATAACGGCTATACCGCCATCTACCGTCATCTTAGCGCCTTTGTGGGTGAAGTGGCAAAGCGAGTGAAGGCTCTTCAGTACGAAAAGGAAAGCTGGGAAGTAGAGATAATTCCCGAGCCTGCTCCCGTGTCAGATGAGGGAGACGATAGAGATAGAGGCAGTAATAATCTCGGGGTGCATATCTTGGGCGAATATCCCGTGAAAGCCGGTCAGATAATAGCTTTAAGCGGAAACACCGGATACTCTTTCGGTCCGCACCTGCATCTGGATATGATAGAGACGGCTACGGACGAATATATAGACCCACTGCCTTTCTTCATGGACAAAGTGAAGGACAAGACTGCCCCGCGTGCCGAAGGTATCATGTTGTTTCCTCAGCCGGGCAAAGGAGTGGTGGAAGGTAAGCAGACGCGACGGGCTTTTCCGGCACATCCTACGAAACCCATTACCGCCTGGGGATTGATTGGTGCAGGCATCCGTGCTTATGATTATATGGACGGAGTGCAGAATAAATATGGCGTGAAGACGGTGATTCTCGAAGTGGACGGCGAGGAAGTCTTCCGCAGTACGGTAGACCGCTTTGCGTACGAAGAAAACCGCTATATCAATTCGTGGACACACGGCCAGTATATGAAGTCTTTCATCGAGCCGGGAAACCACTTACGCATGCTGCATGCATCCAACGGTAACCGTGGACTGGTGGACATCAACGAAGAACGCCCTTACCGGTTTGTCTATACGCTGAGCGATGCGCTGGGAAATACCTCCAAGGTCTGCTTCACGGTGCAGGGGCAGAAGACGACAATTGCTCCGGTGGAACATCGTGAGAAATACGCCCTCAAGTGGGACAAGGTGAACTATCTGCAGGAACCGGGGTTAGAATTGGTCATTCCGAAAGGAATGCTCTACGATAACGTCCTGTTGAACTATTCCGTGCGGGCTGATAGCGGTGATATAGCTTTCACCTATCAGTTGAACGATACCCGCATTCCGATGCACGATGCCTGCGATTTGCGTATCGGCTTGCGCCGGCGTCCGGTAGAGGATATGACCAAATATTATGTGGCGGGCGTAACGGCGCGCGGTGGAAAATACCGCATCGGCGGTAAGTATGAGGATGGTGTCATGAAAGTGCGTATACGGGATTTGGGGACTTATACCGTGGCAGTGGATACGGTTCCGCCGGTGATAACTCCCGTGAACCAAGCTCAGTGGGGACGTACGGGAAAAATCATCTTCAAGGCCAAGGACAAGGAAACCGGCATCAACACCTATCGGGGTACGATTGACGGAAAATATGCCTTGTTTGGAAAGCCCAACTCCATCAGTGGTAACCTGGTGTGCGAGCTCGACCCGAAACATGTGGAGAAAGGCGGCAAGCATGTGGTGGAGATGACGGTGACGGATGGCTGTGGCAACTGTACCACCGAACAGTTTGAATTTGTATGGTAAAGCCTCTCCCCCGACCCCTCCCCCGTAGGGAGGGGAGGTCGGAAGTTACTTTTGACTATATATAGTGTAATAAATAAGTGTAATAAAAATATGTTGTAACAAGCTATCATTTTCTTCTCCCCTCTCTTTCGGAGAGGGGACGGGGTGAGGCCTTAATTTATTAGAAGTATGAAAAGTAAAAGACTGACTCTTTCCGTCTTGTTTGTTGTGGCAGCCGTGGCGAATGCACTGGCCTGCACCAATCTTATCGTGGGCAAGAATGCCTCCGCGGACGGTTCTACCATCGTTTCTTATTCTGCCGATTCCTATGGCTTGTTCGGCGAGCTATATCATTATCCTGCCGGCATGCATAAGAAAGGCACGCTGATTGACATACACGAGTGGGATACCGGCAAATACCTCGGGCAGATAGCGCAGGCCCGTCAGACGTACAATGTCATCGGCAATATGAACGAATTCCAGCTCACTATCGGTGAAACGACATTCGGCGGACGCCCCGAACTGGTAGACACTACCGGTATTATCGACTACGGTAGCTTGATTTATCTCGGACTGCAACGTTCACGCACTGCTCGCGAGGCTATCAAGGTGATGACGGAATTGGTGCAGGAATATGGCTATTACAGTAGTGGAGAATCCTTCACCATTGCCGACCCCAACGAGATATGGATTATGGAGATGATTGGCAAGGGACCCGGTGTGCGCGGTGCCGTATGGGTAGCTGTCCGCGTGCCCGATGATTGTATCTCCGCACATGCCAACCAGAGCCGCATTCATCAGTTCAATATGAATGACAAGGAAAACTGCATGTACTCTGCCGACGTCATCTCCTTTGCACGTGAGAAGGGTTACTTTGATGGTGTGAACAAGGATTTCAGTTTTGCCGATGCCTATGCTCCGCTCGATTTTGGTGCCCGTCGCTATTGCGAGGCCCGTGTATGGAGCTATTTCAATATGTTTACCGACCGTGGTAACGAGTTCTTACCTTATATATTAGGTGAGACGAACACTCCGATGCCTCTGTTTGTGAAACCCAACCGCAAGGTTTCCGTGCAGGATGTGAAAAATGCCATGCGCGACCATTATGAAGGTACTCCTCTCGACATCAGCAAAGATTTCGGTGCAGGCCCGTATCATACCCCGTACCGCCTTTCTCCACTCTCTTTCAAAGTGGGCGACCGGGAATATTTCAATGAGCGTCCCATCTCCACCCAGCAGAGTGGTTTCGTATTCGTGGCACAGATGCGTTCCGAGTTGCCCGACCCTATCGGTGGAGTACTGTGGTTTGGCACGGATGATGCCAACATGACGGTATTTACGCCCGTATATTGCTGTACGGACAAGGTTCCCGTATGCTATACCCGCGTGGATGGCGCCGATTACATCACTTTCTCCTGGAACTCCGCTTTCTGGATTTTCAATTGGGTGGCCAATATGGTATATCCCCGCTATGACTTGATGATAGACGACGTGCGTGCCACTCAGACAGAGTTGGAGACAACTTTCAATGAAGCGCAGGAGGGCGTTGAGGCTGCTGCTGCCAAACTTTTGGAAAAAGACCCTGCCAAAGCGAAGGCATTCCTAACCAACTATACGAACATGACCGCCCAAAGCACTTTCGATACCTGGAAACGTCTTGGCGAGTTTCTTGTCGTAAAGTACAATGACGGCGTTGTCAAGCGTATGAAAAACGGTCAGTTCGAACGTAATTCCATTGGCCAGCCGGCAGGCGTAATCCGCCCGGGATACCCGAAGGAGTTCCTTGAAGAGTATGTTAAGCAGACGGGAGACAGATATAAAATGCCTGAATAAAATTAGGATATTTGAACTTATTCTTCTACATTTGTGTCTTACAAAAAAGTTTATATTAACTCTTAAAATAATAACAGTCTTATGGAAAATCAGGAACTGATTAAGCAGGTGACTGAGAAAGCCGAAAAATGGCTTACCCCGCATATGATGCCGAAACTCAGGCAGAAGTGAAACGCATGTTGGAAAACCCAGATAAAACCGAATTGATAGACAGTTTTTACAAAGACCTGGAGTTTGGAACGGGTGGTCTGCGTGGCATCATGGGTGCCGGTACAAACCGCATGAACATCTACACCGTAGGTGCCGCAACACAGGGCTTGTCCAACTATCTGAACAAATGTTTTGCCGGAAAGAAGGATATTTCCGTTGTTGTGGGGCACGACTGCCGCAACAATAGCGACAAGTTCGCAAAGATTTCTGCCGACATCTTCTCTGCAAACGGCATCAAGGTATATCTTTTTGATGACCTTCGTCCTACGCCCGAAGTTTCATTTGCCATTCGCCACTTCGGCTGCCAGAGCGGTATCAACATTACAGCCAGCCACAACCCCAGAGAATACAACGGCTACAAGGCTTATTGGGATGATGGTGCGCAGGTGCTCGCTCCGCACGATACAGCCATCATAGACGAGGTGAATAAGGTGACGGTGGCCGACATCAAGTTCAACGGCAACAAGGACTTGATTCAGATTATCGGCAAGGAAGTGGATAAGGTTTATCTGGACATGGTTCACTCCATCTCCATCGACCCCGAAGTCATCCGTCGCCAGAAAGACCTCAGCATTGTGTATACTCCGCTTCATGGCGCAGGCCGCGTGCTCATTCCGGACTCATTGAAGGAGTGGGGATTTGAGAATATCAACTGCGTGCCCGAACAGATGGTGAAGGACGGCAATTTCCCGACGGTGGTTTCTCCGAATCCCGAAAATGCCGAAGCCCTTTCCATGGCCATTGCGCTGGCTAAGAAGATTGACGCTGACATCGTGATGGCAAGTGACCCGGATGCCGACCGTGTCGGTATGGCCTGCAAGGACGATAAGGGCGAGTGGGTGCTTATCAATGGTAACCAGACTTGTCTCATCTTCTTGTACTACATCATTAAGAACCGTATTGCAATGGGTAAGATGCAGCCGAACGACTTCATCGTGAAGACCATCGTGACCACCGAACTCATCAAGGCTGTGGCAGACAAGAACAAGATTGAAATGCGCGACTGCTACACCGGCTTCAAGTGGATTGCCCGCGAAATCCGTCTGAGTGAAGGTAAGCAGCAGTATATCGGTGGTGGTGAAGAAAGCTATGGCTTCCTGGCCGAAGACTTTGTCCGTGATAAAGACGCGGTTTCTGCCTGCTCTTTGCTGGCCGAAATCTGTGCTTGGGCCAAAGACCAGGGCAAGACACTCTATGACGTATTGATGGAAATCTATGTGGAATATGGATTCTCTAAGGAAACCACCGTGAACGTGGTGAAACCCGGTAAGAGTGGTGCCGAGGAAATCAAGGCGATGATGGATAACTTCCGTGCCAATCCTCCGAAGGAAATCGGTGGTTCGGCTGTCAGCCTGATTAAGGATTACAAGACGCTGGAACTGACTGATGCCCAGGGCAACGTAAGCAAGCTGGATATGCCCGAGACATCCAATGTACTTCAATATTTCACTGTAGACGGCACGAAGATTTCTGTCCGTCCTTCCGGTACGGAACCGAAGATTAAGTTCTATATCGAGGTGAAGGGCGAGATGGGTTGTCCGAAATGCTATGCCAGCGCCGATGCCGAAGCTGAGAAGAAAGTGGAGGCAGTGCGCAAGTCACTCGGCATTTGATAGGAAAGAGGAAAAAATGTGTATATAGTGTTCGGAGAGGCGTAACCCGTGAGGCTGCGCCTCTTCCTTTTGCTTCTGTGTTGAAAGAAAACTTAAATAAAGACTTAAACCCGATGGTTGATGAACAAAACGTTTGCAGGGAAGTTTAGTATATGCAGATTGCGGTTACACACCGATTGGTTGATGTGAATGAGAGTCGTTTCATTCGTAGTTGTTCGTTTGTGAGTGTGTGTTTTCCGCAATTTGCTTTTTTAAATTTCTTCCCCCCTCTTTTTAATTCTTTAATTTTTAATTGTTCTCCATCCACCAGTCTATCAGCCTTCTTGCGATACTCAGCTTTCGTGGAATTTCGGGCAGGTTGTCTTTGGAATAGAAGGCGGCAGCGGTTAGCTCATCTTCCTGCAGTTTTATCTCCCCGCTTTCGTAGTCGGCAATGAAACCCACCATCAATCCGCTGGGGTAGGGCCAGGGCTGGTTGCTGAAGTAGGTGATGTTCTTTACCTTCAGCCCGTTTCTTCAAAAACTTCCCGTTCCACACATTCTTCCAGTGTCTCGCCGGCTTCGAGGAAGCCTGCCACCAGTCCGTAGAAGGTTCCTCGGAAGTTCCGGGCATGCACCAGCAGGATTTCGTCTCCTTTGCGTATCAGTACGATGATGGCGGTGGAAACGGGAGGGTACATCTCATTGCCGCAGTTGGGACACTTCTTCATGATGGGGGTCTGGTGCTCCATGCGGTGCCACACACGGGGCAGAAGCGGCTGTGCTCGTCCCAATAGAGTATCTGGAAGGCCTTTCCTGCAGAACGGTACTCGTCCGGCGAGATGTAGTCGTACGATGCGCGCAGGCCTATCATGACCCATTCATCGGTTTCGGCCACGGGCTGTTCCAAAGCAAATGCACGTACTTGCTTGCCGTTGGGGGGGAACACTTCGTGTATATTACTTCCGGCTTCCGGTGTCAGAGGAGGCTCTATACTGACGGGTACGCTGTATTTATTTCTCCTTTGTCTGTATATCCTTTTTCAGCAGCAGTTGTCTTTGAAGAAGACGAACCACTGCGTGCAGGGTTGGGGTTCTGTTGATTTTTCCATTGTTTGTTGTTTTATTATTTTGGGGGGGGATGAACACGAAAATACAAAGGCACAGAGATTCTTTTCAAATTAATTTCTATGTCTCTGTGTCTCTGTGCTTGCCCCCCTAAATTTCGTTTGCTGTGTCTTTTTCTTGTCGCACATAGACCGTTGACCTTCCCATTCCGCGGCGGCGCAGGAACCTTGCCGGATGAAGTTGTTCAGTTCGTCTATGGCGGCATGTCTGGTTAGTCCGCTTAGCTGGATGTATTCGTTCTTGTTGATACATACATTCTGCTTGAGGAACAGTTCCAGTTCGGCTTTTCTTGTTTCTTCGGTGGTCTCTACTACTTTTTTCGATTTCTTGGTAGTGGAGTGTACACGTTCCAACGTCATTTTCTTCTTGATGTTGTTGCGGAACGTGCTGCTGATGCGCAGGTGTACGTTTTGGAATTGGACGGATTCGGAGCGGATTTTCTTTTTCTCGTCGTCGGTCTCGCGCAAACATTTCAGTGAAGTGCTGAAGAATCCGAGTTCTCCCAGCTCCACGATGTTTCCGTTGGCAAGGAGGTCGCACAACTCGTCAATGCAGGCATCCAATGCTGCCCCTATCACATTCTTGGCAGATGTTGGAAAGTTGCGATATGTTCCACAAACTCCTTTTGGGTATAAGTCCTTTTCGGGCAGATACGTGCATGGAGTGATTTCTTGTCTTCTTTCCCGTCGGGCGAAGGCGTTTCGTAAAGGTCGTAATACGCGCTCATAAGATATTTATTTTTGTTTATAGCGATAAACAGTTCTCGTCGCTTCGGGGAATTATTTTTGTCGCTAAGCGGATTAATTTTCTTCTTCCTAAAAACTAATCGTCCGACAACTGTTGCATTATCGTCCAACAGTTGTTTAATTATCGTCCGACAGCTGTCGGACGAAACAGAAATGGGTATGGGACGATTATTTCTTAGTGAACAAAGGTATAAAATATTGTGATACGAAGAGTAGTGTTTGGGGAGGAAAGTTTTAGTTTTCGGCAAAAGAGGGATATTGGGAATGATAATTAGTTTTTGGAAATAAAAAATCCCCCGTTAAGGACGAGGGAACCTAATGTTTTCACAACGGAATAATCCTTATTGTGACTTGCTTCATTTTAGTATGACAAATGTATAAAATAAATATGGAAATACAATGCTTATATTGAAAAAAAAAATACCTTTGAAGAAAATATTCAAAATATAATACTATGAGAACGATACTTGGATTGGATTTGGGAACCAATAGTATAGGATGGGCTGTAATAAACTCTGTAATTAAAGAACAGACCGAGAGAATTTGGATAGAAATGGCTGGCAGTAGAATAATTCCGATGGATGCTGCTATCTTGGGAGACTTTGACAAAGGGAATTCTATATCACAGACAGCTGAAAGAACCCGTTTTAGAGGGGTGCGTCGATTGAGAGAGCGACAATTACTACGCCGTGAACGGTTGCATAAAGTTTTGAAGATTCTTGGCTTCCTGCCGGAACACTATTTAAAAGGAATAGATTTTGAAAAGCATACGGGTAAATTCTTGTCAGGCAGCGAACCGAAATTGCCATGGGTAAAGGATAGATGGGGAAAATACTCTTTTTTATTTCAGACAGCGTTTAATGAAATGTTGGCGGATTTTGCAAAACACCAACCTTCATTGGTTTTTGATGGTAAAAAAATCCCTTATGACTGGACAGTTTATTATCTCCGTAAGAAAGCTTTGACAGAAATGATAAGTAAAGAAGAACTGGCATGGATTCTTTTGAACTTTAATCAGAAACGTGGTTATTATCAGCTTAGAGGAGAAGAGGAGGAAGACAATGCAGGAAAATCTGTTGAATTTTATGCATTGAAAGTCTTGTCGGTGGAAGCGACTGATGAAAAGAAAGGCCGGGATATATGGTATAATGTACATCTGGAGAATGGATGGGTATATCGTAGAAGCAGTAATGTCCCATTGGACTGGGAAGGACGGGTAAAAGAGTTTATTGTCACTACTGACTTAAATCCGGACGGTACTCCAAAGCTTGATAAGTATGGTGAGGTGAAGCGTTCTTTCAGAGCGCCTAAAGAGGATGATTGGATGTTAATAAAGAAAAGGACCGAAGCGGACATTACCGGTACTCATAAAACGATTGGGAGTTATATATATGATGCTTTGTTGCAGGAGCCACAACAAAGATAATAGGAAAATTGGTGAAAACAGTAGAACGAAAGTTTTACAAGGAGGAACTGAACTTTATTTTGCAGAAGCAATGTGCTTTTCATGCAGAATTGCAGGATAGAGATTTATACATGAGGTGTATTGAAGCGTTGTATCCGGGTAATGAAGTGCAACGGAGAAATATAGCTAACCGGGACTTTATCTATTTGTTAATAGATGATGTCTTGTTTTATCAAAGGCCGTTGAAAACCAAAAAGTCATTGATAGCTAATTGCCCTTATGAGGAAAATGAATATGTAAACCGCAAAACAGGTGAAATCAAAACAGCTCCGTTAAAGTGTATAGCCAAGTCACATCCTCTTTTTCAGGAATTCCGTTTATGGTATTTCCTTTCCAATATTCGGGTATATCAAAAGGAAAGGGAAGTAAATGGAACTTTACATTTGGATGTGGATGTGACAACGGAGTTTTTGAAAACAGAAGATGATTATGTGGCTCTATTTGATTGGCTGAACTCTCGAAAGGAAATAGATCAGAAAGCTTTTCTGAGATATCCTGCGTTTGGACTGAAAAAGGAAATAAATAATTATCGTTGGAATTATGTCGAGGATAAGTTCTACCCATGTAATGAGACGAGACATGCGATTCTTTCCCGTTTGGAAAAGGCCGGTATTGGTATTGACTTTTTATCTGATGAAAAAGAAACAGCCTTGTGGCATATCTTATATTCTGTAAGTGACAAGCAGGAAATAGAGAAAGCATTGGCGACTTTTGCGGTTAAGAACGGATTGAATGAATCCTTTGTGGAAGTGTTCAAGAAGTTTCCTCCTTTCAAGTCTGAATATGGCGCTTATTCTGCCAAGGCGATAAAGAAGTTGTTGCCTTTGATGAGGTGCGGAAAGTATTGGGATATGTCGTTGATTGATGGTACAACCAAGGAAAGAATAGAAGGATAATAGCAGGTGAGTGTGATGAGAGTATAGGTGCCAAGGTTAGAGAAAAGGCGATGAACTTGTCGGATATATCTTGTTTTAAGAGGCTTCCGTTGTGGTTGGCTTGTTATGTAGTGTATAATCGTCATTCCGAAGATAAAGAAATAACCAAATGGGAAAGCCCTGCTGATATTGATGCTTATCTGGCTGCTTTTAAGCAACATTCACTACGAAATCCTATCGTAGAACAAGTGATAACCGAGACATTGAGAGTTGTCAGGGATATTTGGAAACAGGTTGGGAAAATTGATGAAATCCATATTGAGTTAGGGCGCGAGATGAAAAATCCTGCGGACAAGCGAAAAAGAATGACTACTCAGATTCTGGAGAATGAAAATGCCAATTTACGTATAAAGGCATTGCTTGCTGAATTTGTGAATCCGGAATATGGGGTAGAGAATGTCCGTCCCTATTCACCAAGTCAACAAGAAATATTGCGGATTTATGAGGATGCAGTTTTAAAGGGGGAAGAACAGATTCCGGAAGATATAGATGTGATATTGAAAAAATTCAATACCAGTAAATTACCGACGAAATCAGAATTCTTGCGTTATAAATTATGGCTGGAACAGAAATATCGTTCACCTTATACCGGTGAGCTGATACCTTTGGCTAAATTATTTACTGCTGCGTATGAGATAGAACATGTTATACCTCAATCCCGCTATTTTGATGATTCATTCTCTAACAAAGTGATATGTGAATCTGCTGTGAACAAGTTGAAAGATAATCAACTGGGATATGAGTTTATCAAGAATCATCATGGACAGAAAGTGGAAGTGGGTTTTGGAAAGACAGTAGAAATCTTTTCTGTGGATAGTTACGAACGTTTTGTAAAAGAACAATATGCAAAATCGGGCATAAAAATGAAGAAATTGTTGATGGATGATATTCCCGAGCAATTTATTGAACGCCAATTAAACGATAGCCGGTATATCAGTAAGGTTGTCAAAGGACTTTTGTCGAATATCGTTCGTGAAAAGAATGATAGCGGTGAATATGAACCGGAGGCTGTTTCAAAAAACATATTAGTTTGTACAGGAAGCGTGACGGACAGGCTGAAAAAGGATTGGGGCATGAATGACGTCTGGAATAGTATTGTAAGTCCTCGTTTTGAACGTTTAAATGCTTTGACCGAAACCCAGTGTTTTGGACATTGGGAGAATAAAGACGGAAAAAAAGTTTTTCAAACAGCAGTGCCCCTTGAATATCAGAAAGGATTCAGTAAGAAGCGTATAGACCATCGGCATCATGCTATGGATGCAATAGTAATAGCTTGTGCTACACGGAATCATGTAAACTATCTGAATAATGAGTCTGCAAGCCGGAATGCGAAAATTTCCCGTTATGATTTGCAGAGACTGTTGTGTGATAAGAGTAGGGGGGATGGTAATGGTAATTATAGATGGATTATAAAGAAACCATGGACTACTTTTACGCAAGATGCAAGGGAAGCGTTGAGTGGGATAATAGTTAGCTTGAAACAGAATTTGCGTATAATAAATAAAACAACCAATATCTATCAACATTTTGATACAAATGGGACTCGTGTTTATGAGAAACAGAAAATCGGTGATAGTTGGGCTATCCGTAAACCGATGCACAAAGATACGGTTTTTGGAGCGGTAAATTTAAGAAAGGTAAAGGTGGTACGCCTATCTGTCGCTTTGGATACTCCTTCTATGATTGTTGACAAAAGAGTAAAAAATAAGGTTCTTGAATTGTTATCATATAAGTATGATAAGAAGAAAATTGAAAAATATTTCAAAGAGAATGCTTTCTTGTGGAAAGAGCTGGATATAGCCAAAGTCGCTGTTTATTATTTTACGGAAAATACTACTGAACCTTTAGTTGCAGTACGTAAATCATTGGACTCAACTTTCAATGAGAAGAAGATAGCATCGGTGACGGATACTGGCATACAGAAAATACTCCTGAATCATCTGAAATCAAAAGAAGGAAAGGCGGAGTTGGCTTTTTCTGCAGAAGGTATAGAAGAAATGAACCGTAATCTTTTACAACTGAATGATGGTAAAGGACATCAGCCTATATATAAGGTGAGGGTGTATGAACCGCGTGGAAATAAATTTAAAGTCGGTGTACTTGGCAATAAAGGTGCCAAATGGGTGGAAGCTGCTAAAGGTACTAACTTGTTCTTTGCTATTTACATAACAGAAGATGGAAACAGAACGTATGAGACTATTCCTTTAAATTGGGTTATAGAGCGTGAGAAGCAAGGGCTTGTTCCTGTACCGGACAGAAATGAAAAGGGAGATAAATTATTGTTTTGGCTGTCTCCTAATGATTTGGTATATCTGCCAACCGAAGAAGAGCGGGATTTTGGTAGGATAATGAACCGATAGATAGGGGGAGGATTTATAAGATGGTTTCATCTTCTGGTAATCAATGCTTTTTTATACCTCAAAGTATATCAAATGCTATTATTTCCACTAAAGAATTAGGTTCTAATAATAAAGCAGAAAAATCATGGGATGGTGAAATGATAAAGAATATTTGTATTCCAGTAAAAGTTGATAGGTTAGGCCGTATTATAGAAGTTAAGTATAGAGTAAATGAATAATATAAAGTTGTTTCAAGAGAAAAAGATCCGTTCCGTATGGAACGAGGAAGAACAGCAATGGTATTTCTCTGTTGTAGATGTAGTTGGTGTATTGACTGATAGTGTGAATCCTACGGATTATCTGAAGAAGATGCGAAAACGGGATGAAGAACTGGCTACTTACCTGGGGACAACTTGTCCCCAGGTAGAAATGGTGACAGATACAGGAAAAAAACGAAAAACGTTGGCGGCAAATGTGCAGGCTTTATTCCGTATCATTCAATCTATTCCTTCTCCTAAAGCTGAACCTTTCAAGCTTTGGTTAGCACAAGTAGGTTATGAGCGTGTACAGGAAATAGAAAATCCGGAATTGGCTCAAGAGCGCATGAAAGAACTATATGAGCAAAAAGGTTATCCAAAAGATTGGATTGACAAACGTTTGAGAGGAATCGCCATTCGTCAGAATTTGACGGATGAATGGAAAGAAAGGGGAATCACGGAAAAAAGTGATTATGCCATTCTTACGGCAGAAATATCTAGAGCAACGTTTGGATTGACTCCTTCGGATTATAAAATATATAAGGGGCTGACGAAGAAAAATCAGAATCTTCGTGACCACATGTCTGATTTGGAGTTGATATTTACAATGCTTGGAGAACGTGTCACAACGGAAATTTCTCAGAAAGAAAAACCAGATACATTTACTAAAAGTAAGCAAGTAGCACAACGTGGAGGAAATGTAGCCGGAGTAGCACGTGAACAAGCTGAAAAAGAGTTGGGTAGAAGTGTTGTTTCTCCTGAAAATTTTCTGTTGGATTCTGATAAACAGAATGATACTTTAGAGCTTCCTTTTCTTGAAAATGATGAATGAATAACTTGTAAAGTCTATATGCTATGATTAAGAAAACACTTTATTTTGGGAATCCGGTCTATTTGTCTTTAAAAAATGCCCAGTTGGTGATTAAATTGCCGGAGGTGGTGAAGAACAGTGCTTTACCCGAAGGGTTCAAACGAATGTCCGAAGTGACTAAGCCAATAGAAGATATTGGAGTAGTGGTGTTGGACAATAAGCAGATAACCATTACTTCGGGAGTATTGGAAGCTTTGCTTGAGAATAATTGTGCAGTCATAACCTGCGATTCTAAAAGTATGCCGGTTGGTTTAATGCTTCCTTTGTATGGGAATACTACACAAAATGAAAGGTTTCGTCATCAACTTGGTGCGTCTCTACCATTGATGAAACAACTTTGGCAGCAAACAATAAAAGCCAAAATAGAGAATCAGACGGTAGTATTGCATGAATGTGCTGGAGAAGAAATAAAGTGTATGAAGGTGTGGGCTGCAGATGTAAAGAGTGGAGATTCTGATAATTTGGAGGCTCGTGCAGCTGCTTATTATTGGAAGAATTTGTTTAAAATAGAAGGCTTTACAAGGGATAGAGAAGGTATTCCTCCTAATAATTTGTTAAATTATGGGTATGCTATTTTGAGGGCAGTTGTTGCTCGTGCTTTGGTGACAAGTGGGCTTCTACCTACTTTGGGAATACATCATCATAATCGTTATAATGCTTATTGTCTGGCAGATGATATAATGGAACCTTATCGCCCTTATGTGGATAGGTTGGTATATGATATATTCAAGGAAGCAGAACCGAATTGTGTTGAATTGACGAGAGAATTGAAAGCGAGGTTACTGACAATTCCTACATTAGAGACTGTTATTTCGGGAAAACGTAGTCCGTTGATGGTAGCTGTTGGGCAGACTACGGCTTCTCTGTATAAATGTTTCAGTGGTGAGTTGCGTAAAATATCCTATCCAGAGATGTGATGGACCGGTTTAGTGAATATCGCATTATGTGGGTATTAGTGTTGTTTGATTTGCCTACCGAAACCAAGAAGGATAAAAAGGCGTATGCGGAATTTAGAAAAAATCTGCAAAAGGATGGATTTACGATGTTCCAGTTCTCTATATATGTTCGTCATTGTGCGAGTTGTGAGAATGCGGAGGTACATATAAAAAGAGTTAAATCTTTCTTACCGGACTATGGAAGTGTCGGAATTATGTGCATTACGGACAAGCAATTTGGAAATATAGCACTTTTTTTTGATAAAAAGACTGTGGATGTGAATACGCCTGGACAACAATTAGAATTATTCTAAAATCCGCGCAATGGCGGGATTTTTTAGAAGCAGCATTCTTTTTTTATATTCTAACACTATGTGTAATCGTTTGAATATTAGATTGTTACTTGTAATCAGCTGTTTCCAATGGTTCAAAGATACTAAAATGAAAGCAAATCACAACGAAGCCGAGGCGCAATAAATATCTGCTTTCGCTGTTTCCAATGGTTCAAAGATACTAAAATGAAAGCAAATCACAACGCAAACTCTTTTAAGCGTTTCTAAATCCCGCTGTTTCCAATGGTTGAAAATATCGCCATGATCGCCGCTTATATGGATTACCTGATGAACCTGGAGGAAAACGTATCGGGCTCTTCGGCGGACAACCGCCCGATCAGCCGTTGGCGAGAGTTTGGGTTACAGAAAGGTGTGT
>ENA-OQJX01000299-OQJX01000299.1-human-gut-metagenome-genome-assembly--contig:-NODE-299-length-29626-cov-2.679921_pt1 | contig 29626 bp, 28 predicted proteins | sample MGYA00242615_ERZ504782 | MGnify/ENA primary metagenome ERZ504782 (study PRJEB26092, sample SAMD00036354) | human gut metagenome | host: Homo sapiens | study: EMG produced TPA metagenomics assembly of... | reverse complement strand
ATGAGGAGGAGAGTTTGACTCTCCGGTTCGACAGCGCGTCAAGGCATTGAAGGAGGAAGTATCTGCACGGTTCTCATCAATCCGAACATTGCCACGGTACAGACCTCGGAAGGAGTTGCCGACCAGATTTACTTCCTGCCCGTCACACCCTATTTCGTGGAGAAGGTGATAGAGAAGGAGCGCCCGGACGGCATCATGCTTGCTTTTGGTGGGCAGACGGCACTGAACTGCGGTGTTTCCCTCTATAAAGACAAGATTTTCGAGAAGTACGGTGTGACGGTTCTCGGCACTCCCGTGCAGGCCATCATTGACACGGAGGACCGTGAAATCTTTGTGCAGAAACTGAATGAGATTGATGTAAAGACCATCAAGAGCGAAGCTGTGGAGAATGCGGCAGATGCCCGTCGCGCAGCCCGGGAACTGGGATATCCGGTCATTGTCCGTGCCGCATACGCGCTTGGTGGACTGGGTTCGGGTTTTTGCGACAATGAAGAAGAGCTGAATGTGCTGGTGGAGAAAGCCTTCTCCTTCTCCCCGCAGGTGTTGGTGGAAAAATCGCTGAAGGGATGGAAGGAAGTGGAATACGAGGTGGTGCGCGACCGCTTCGACAACTGCATCACGGTCTGTAACATGGAGAACTTCGACCCCCTGGGCATCCATACGGGTGAGTCCATCGTTATTGCCCCGTCACAGACGTTGAGCAATACGGACTATCATAAATTACGTGAACTCGCTATCCGCATTATCCGTCACATCGGCATTGTGGGAGAGTGTAACGTGCAGTATGCCTACGACCCGATGAGCGAGGACTACCGGGTAATCGAGGTAAATGCACGCTTGAGCCGTTCGTCTGCACTTGCCTCTAAAGCAACGGGTTATCCGTTGGCGTTTGTAGCGGCAAAACTCGGCTTGGGCTATGGCTTGTTCGACTTGAACAACTCTGTGACAAAGACCACAAGCGCTTTCTTCGAACCCGCCCTGGACTATGTGATCTGCAAGATACCGCGTTGGGATTTGGGCAAGTTCCACGGGGTGGACAAAGAGCTGGGTTCGAGCATGAAGTCGGTAGGCGAGGTGATGGCTATCGGCCGTACTTTCGAGGAAGCCATCCAGAAGGGGCTTCGCATGATAGGCCAGGGCATGCACGGCTTCGTAGAGAACAAGGAACTGGTGATTGCCGATTTGGACAAGGCTCTGCGCGAACCGACGGACAAGCGTATCTTTGTCATCTCCAAAGCCTTCCGTGCCGGGTATACGGTGGACCAGGTGCACGAATTGACCAAGATAGACCGTTGGTTCCTGGAGAAGTTGATGAACATCATGGATACCAGCAGGGAACTGCACTCTTTTATGGCTGATGGAGAGTTGCCAATGATTCCCGTGGACTTATTGCGTAAAGCCAAAGTACAAGGCTTCTCTGATTTCCAGATAGCCCGTGCCCTCGGCTTGGAACAAGCAATGGACGGCGAAGAAGCCATCCTTGCCGTCCGCAATTTCCGCAAGAGTGCAGGCATTCTGCCCGTAGTGAAGCAGATAGATACCCTTGCCGCCGAATATCCCGCACAGACCAACTATCTCTACCTAACGTATAGTGGCACGGCAAATGATGTCCGTTACCTCGGCGACCACAAGTCCATCGTCGTATTGGGCTCCGGCGCCTACCGCATCGGTTCTTCCGTAGAGTTCGACTGGTGCGGCGTGCAGGCCCTGAACACCATCCGTCAGGAAGGCTACCGCAGTGTCATGATAAACTACAACCCCGAAACCGTGTCTACGGACTATGACATGTGCGACCGTCTTTACTTCGACGAGCTCACCTTCGAGCGCGTGATGGATATTCTCGAACTGGAGAATCCCCACGGGGTGATTGTCTCTACCGGTGGTCAGATACCGAATAACCTTGCCCTGCGCCTCGATGCGCAGAAGGTACCTATTCTCGCACAAGCGCCAGGAGCATCGACAATGCCGAAGACCGTGACAAGTTCTCCGCCATGCTCGACCGCATTGGTGTAGACCAACCCGAATGGCGGGCGCTGACCTCCCTGGAGGACATCAACGCCTTTGTGGATAAGGTGGGCTTCCCGGTATTGGTCCGTCCTTCCTACGTATTGTCCGGCGCTGCGATGAACGTCTGTTCCAACCGGGAGGAGCTGGAACGCTTCCTGAAGCTGGCGGCGAATGTCAGCAAGAAACATCCCGTAGTGGTGAGCCAGTTCATCGAGCATGCCAAGGAGGTGGAGATGGATGCTGTGGCGCAAGATGGAGAGATTATCGCGTACGCCATCAGTGAGCATATCGAGTTTGCCGGAGTGCATTCCGGTGACGCCACTATCCAGTTCCCGCCACAAAAGTTGTATGTGGAGACGGTGCGCCGCATCAAGCGCATCAGCCGCGAGATTGCCCGTGAGCTGAACATCTCCGGTCCGTTCAATATCCAGTATCTGGCACGCGAGAACGACATCAAGGTGATTGAGTGCAACCTCCGTGCCAGCCGTTCGTTCCCGTTTGTCAGCAAGGTGCTGAAGATAAACCTTATTGAACTTGCCACGAAGGTGATGCTCGGCATTCCGGTACAGAAGCCGGACAAGAATCTGTTCGATTTGGATTACGTAGGCATCAAGGCGAGCCAGTTCTCCTTCAACCGTCTGCAGAAGGCCGACCCGGTACTGGGTGTGGATATGGCAAGCACGGGCGGAGGTGGGTTGCATCGGCAGCGATACTTCCTGCGCCATTCTCAAGGCGATGCTCTCCGTGGGATATCGTATTCCAGAGAAAAATATCCTGCTTTCTACCGGTACTCCGAAGCAGAAAGTGGACATGCTTTCTGCCGCGCGTATGCTTCAGAAGAAGGGGTATAAGATATTTGCCACGGGTGGTTCCAGCAACTTCCTTACGGAGAACGGTGTGGAGAATACGCGCGTCTACTGGCCCAGCGAACCCGAACGCCAGCCGCAGGCACTCGACATGCTGCACCGCAAGGAGATAGACATGGTGGTCAATATTCCGAAGAACCTCACCGCAGGCGAGTTGGATAACGGCTACAAGATACGCCGTGCCGCCATCGACCTCAATATTCCGTTGATAACGAATGCCCGTCTGGCAAGTGCGTTCATCAATGCATTCTGCACGATGACGCCGGATGATTTGGCTATCAAGTCGTGGGCGGAGTACAAATGATAATTTAATTTGCTATCTTTGCTGAAAACTAAGTTCGATGGAAACAATTTTGACCCAATACTATCAATCTCCTTATGGCGAGTTGCTCCTCGGCTCTTTCGGCGATAAACTCTGCCTATGCGACTGGATGCTGAACGAGAAACGTAGAGTAACCGTTGATAAGCGCATACGGCAGGCGCTGCATGCCGATTATGAGGAAGGCACTTCGGAAGTGATTGCAAGGGCAATCATTCAGTTGGATGAGTATTTTGCCTGTAAGCGGACCATATTCGATGTTCCACTGCTTGCAGTCGGAACAGAATTCCAGCGGACGGTGTGGCAGGAGTTGCAGAATATCCCTTACGGAAAAACAGTGTCCTACGGCGAGCTTTCACGAAAGCTGGGCAATCCGAAAGCCGTACGCGCGGTGGCGGCTGCCAATGGGGCAAATGCCCTCTCCATACTCATCCCCTGCCATCGTGTGGTGGGCAGCAATCATACGCTGATAGGCTATGCCGGTGGACTGGCAGCCAAACAAGGGATGCTGGCATTGGAAGCGGACTCTTGCGACGGACCGTCAGGCTCCCGTATAGGACAGCTGTTTTGAGGTCAGGTTTGTTTCTGGTATTCCGCCGGTGTCATCCCCGTCATACGTTTGAAGAACTTCGAGAAGAACGACGGATTGGGAAAGTTCAGTTCGTCTGATATTTGAAACACCAGCAGATCACTGTGTTTCAGCAATACTTTGGCTTCGAGGATAACTGCTTGATTAATCCATTGCATCACGGTTTGCCCGCTTGTTTCACGTATCACCGAACTCAGATAGTGCGGTGTCAGGCATAGCTTGTCGGCATAGAAGTTGACGTTGCGTTCGTGCTTGCTGTGTTGGTTCACCAAAGCGATGAAGCGGCGGAATAGCTCTTCCTGGCGTGAAAGGCGTGACGGAGTTGACTTGCATGTGTGCTCGTGGATATACTTAAGGTTATAGAGAAGTGAGACAATCAAGTGCTGTACAGCTCCGCGGCGGTAGGGCAAACAATGTAGTATATTCCACAATAAAGAGAAGAAGCTGCTGATGTGTGCCCATTCCTCGTTGTTGCATGAAAGGCGGATTCCGTTTCGTGTATAAGCTTCCGAAAGAATGGAATTCTGTAGTACGGGCAGAAAATTGGCAGTGGGCATGATGACTTGGAATTCGTAGTCGGGACTGACTTCCGATATTTCTATCAGCGAATTGTCAGGGATGATAATAATATCGTGGGCTGTAGCTTCATATTCGATAAGATTGATGGAGATTCGGCCCTTACCTTGCATGATGCGTACAATCCTTCCTTCTTTGGCACGATAAGGTTGCTGGGTGCGGAATAGCCTGAATCCCATTGCTTGAAAACTGATGACCATTCCCAAATCGTCGTTTATAAATCTGTATTCGGAATGTTCTATAAAATCCGGATTGTTGCGGATGTCCTCGAATGCGACGCTTATCGGTTTGTTCTTTTCCATATCTTTCCCTTTATGAATAATGTATATTTCCACCGCAAAGATAATAAAGTGTTCCTATTATTTGTCTTTTTCTACGAAATGTCGTACTATTAGAACATCTTTGCGCACAAATGGATTGTAAGGTTATAGGGTTATGCCTTTATCTTTGCATGTGTATAGAACAAAACCATGTAGAATAAACAAGAAACAGAATGGATATGAAACGAACCGTTTTCTTTTTTACCCTTTCTCTTGCCGCCATGCTGGCACATGCCCAGCTCACGTTGGAAGAGTGCCAGCGCCGGGCGCAAGACAATTATCCGTTGGTCAGGCAATACGGACTGATAGAAAAGGCACGCGGGTACGACCTCTCCAATGCCGGAAAAGGTTACTTGCCCCAGTTCTCCCTATCCGGCAAGGCCACGTACCAGAGCGACATCACCCGGCTGCCGGTCGAAATCCCTAATCTTGACATCAAGACTGCTCCGAAAGACCAATACCAGGTGATGCTCGAAGTGCAGCAGACCCTCTGGGATGGTGGGGATATACGTTCCAGAAAACGGTTGACGCGTGCCGCCTCGGAAGTGGAACTGGAAAAACAGCGTGTAGACATGTATGCCTTGACTGACCGGGTGAACCAGCTCTTTTTCGGCATCCTGCTGCTGGACGAACAGCTGAAACAGAACAGCCTCTTGCAAGAAGATTTGGGCAGAACCCACAAGCAGGTAGCGACTATATAGCCAATGGCATCGCCACCCCGAGCGACCTGGATGCAGTCAGCGTAGAGCAACTGAACACCAGGCAGCACCGTGTGGAATTGGAGACCACCCGCCGTGCATACCTCAGCATGCTTGCTGCCTTTACGGGCAAGGATCTCTCTTCCGAAACGGTTTTATTGAAACCGGCTGCCGAAGAAAACATAGACCGGCAGATGAACAACCGCCCCGAACTTCGTTGGTACGATGCGCAGGGAGAGCAACTCCACCAGCAGGAGGCAGCCTTGAACACCCGGTTGATGCCGCGTTTCGGCCTTTTTGTACAAGGGGCATACGGCAATCCGGGATTGAATATGCTGAAAGATGAATTCAACGCCTATTACATGGCGGGGGTGCGCATGTCCTGGAATTTCGGCAGTCTGTATACGTTGAAGAACGACCGCCGCAGGATAGACAATACCCGCCAACAGATAGAGACCGGCCGGGATGTGTTCCTTTTCAACATTCGCCTGCAGGCTACGCAGCAGGATGCGGGCATTGTATCCATGCGCCGCCAGATGGCGGATGATGACGAGATTATCCGTCTGCGTGGGAATATCCGCCGTGCAGCCGAGGCCAAGGTGCAGAACGGGACAATGACCGTGACCGATATGCTGCGGGAGATTACCAATGAAAGTATGGCACGACAGACCAAGGCATTGCATGAGGTGCAGTTGCTGATGAACATCTGGCAGCTGAAATATACGCTGAACAATTAATGACTATAATCCGTAATTTATAACTTGAAATAGTATGAAATCATTGAAATTATTTCCTTTTTTATTTCTCCTTGCCGCCTGTACCGGCGGTACTCCGAAATATGATGCGACGGGAACGTTCGAGGCTACCGAAGTCATCGTTTCTGCCGAGGCGTCTGGAAAACTGCTGAGTTTCGACATCGAGGAAGGCACGACACTGAAAGACGGGCAGGAAGTAGGCATTATAGATACCGTCCAACTCTATCTGAAGAAACTCCAGTTGGAGGCCAGTGTCAAGTCCGTGGAAGGCCAGCGGCCCGATATCCTGAAACAAGTAGCCGCCACTCAGGAACAGATTGTGCAGGCACGGCGCGAGCGCGACCGCGTGTCCAACCTGCTCCGTGTGGGTGCCGCCAACCAGAAGCAGCTCGATGATGCCGAGTCCCTTCTCGAAGTCCTCCGCAAGCAGCTCGACGCACAGAACTCCACCCTGCGCAACAGTGACCGGAGCCTGACGTGGCAAAGTTCCTCCGTCGGCATCCAGGTGGCGCAGATAGAAGACCAGCTGCGCAAATGCCACATCACCTCTCCGCTGACGGGAACCGTCCTTGCCAAATATGCCGAAGCCGGAGAGCTGGCTGCTCCCGGTACCCCTCTTTTCAAAGTGGCGGATATGGAGCAGATTTACCTCCGTGCCTACATCACCTCCGAGCAGCTTGCCGAAATCAAGCTGGGGCAGCAAGTGAAGGTTTATGCGGATTATGGAAAGGAAGTGCGGAAAGAATACCCCGGCATCGTCACCTGGATTTCCGATACGTCCGAATTCACTCCAAAAACTATCCTGACGAAAGACGAGCGCGCCAATCTGGTCTATGCCGTAAAGATTGCCGTGAAGAATGACGGGATGCTGAAAATAGGAATGTATGGAGGCTGTAACTTTAACTAATATCTCCAAACGTTACGGCAGCGTGGAAGCCCTGCGGGGTGTCTCTCTGTCAGTGGCTCCCGGTGAGCTTTTCGGCATCATCGGGCCGGACGGTGCGGGCAAGACATCGCTTTTCCGCATCCTCACCACTTTGCTGCTTGCCGACGGAGGCTCGGCCTCGGTCTGCGGTCTGGATGTGGTGAAGGACTACAAAGCCATCCGCAGGCGGGTGGGGTATATGCCCGGACGCTTCTCCCTCTATCCGGACTTGACGGTGGAGGAGAATCTCAATTTCTTCGCCACCGTCTTCCACACCGCCATCGAGGAGAATTATGATTTGGTGCGCGACATTTACCGGCAGATAGAACCTTTCCGCAAGCGCCGCGCCGGAGCGTTGTCCGGCGGCATGAAGCAGAAACTCGCCCTTAGCTGTGCCCTTATCCATAAACCGGATGTCCTCTTTCTGGACGAACCCACTACGGGCGTCGACCCCGTGTCCCGCAAGGAATTCTGGGGAATGCTTCGCCGACTGAAGGAGCAGGGTATCACCATCATTGCTTCCACCCCCATCATCGACGAAGCGCGCCAATGCGACCGCATCGCCTTCATCAACGAAGGAGAGATAAAAGGCATCGATACCCCCGACCGTATCCTGACACGCTTTGCGGGCATCCTCTGCCTCCGGGCTTGCAGCACGAACGGGTGGAAAACCACGAAAACAAGGTGATTGAAGTGGAAGGGTTGACCAAGCGGTTCGGTAATTTCACCGCTGTAGACCACATCTCCTTCCAAGTCCATCGGGCGAGATTTTCGGTTTCCTGGGACCAACGGGGCAGGCAAGACCACCGCCATGCGCATGCTTACGGGACTTAGCCGCCCCACCGGCGGCAAGGCATGTGTGGCAGGTTTCGATGTGGCTTCCCAACCTGAAGAAGTGAAGAAGAACATCGGCTACATGAGCCAGAAATTTTCCCTTTACGAAGACCTCAAGGTGTGGGAGAATATCCGCCTCTTTGCCGGTATCTACGGCATCCCCGAAGCGGAGATTGCCCCCAAGACGGATGAGCTGCTCCTCCGCCTCGGGCTGGAAAAGGAACGGGATACACTGGTGAAAAGCCTTCCGCTGGGCTGGAAGCAGAAGCTGGCCTTCTCCGTCTCCATCTTCCACCGTCCCAAGATTGTCTTTCTGGATGAGCCTACGGGTGGGGTGGACCCTGCCACGCGCCGCCAGTTCTGGGAGCTGATTTACCAGGCTGCCGACGAGGGCATCACCGTCTTTGTCACCACCCACTTTATGGACGAGGCAGAGTATTGCGACCGCATCTCCATCATGGTAGACGGCGTCATCCGTGCACTCGACACTCCCGGGGAGCTGAAACGGCAGTTCAATGCCACTACGATGGACGATGTATTCCAACAACTGGCTCGCCAAGCCGTGCGAACCGCCGACTGAGAATCCGTGAAATCCGCATTATCCGAGCCTAAATATAAATATAGACAATGAAACAATTCATATCTTTCATCCGAAAAGAGTTCTTCCATATCTTCCGCGACCGGCGCACGATGCTGATTCTGCTGGGCATGCCCATCGTGCAGATAATCCTTTTCGGTTTTGCCATCACCACCGAGGTGAAGAACGTGCGTGTGGCGGTGCTCGACCCGTCGAATGACGTAGTTACCCGTCGTATCATCGACCGCATGGATGCAAGCGAATACTTCACCGTCATCTGCCGCCTGCATTCTCCCGCCGATATGGAGGCTTCTTTCGGAAGAGGGGAGATTGACATGGCGCTTGTTTCAGCGAGCGTTTCTCGGACAAGCTTTATACCGGCGAGGCGCGCGTGCAGCTTGTCTCCGACGTCACAGACCCCAATATGGCGACTATGCAGGCAGGCTATGCCGCAAACATCATCTCCTCTGCCGGGCAGGAGATGCTTCCGCCGGGAGTGCATGCCGCTGCCATTGTACCCCAGCTCAAGCTGCTGTACAATCCGCAGATGAAGAGTGCTACAACTTCGTGCCGGGTGTCATGGGACTTATTCTGATGCTGATTTGCGCCATGATGACCTCCATCTCCATTGTGCGCGAGAAGGAGACGGGGACGATGGAGGTCCTGCTGGTTTCTCCCGTCAAACCGCTTTTCATCATTCTGGCAAAGGCGGTGCCCTATTTTGTGCTGTCGTTTGTCAACTTGACCACCATTCTTCTACTTTCGGTCTATGTGCTCGATGTTCCCGTGGCGGGCAGCTTGTTCTGGCTGGTGGTGGTGTCGCTGCTATTCATTTTTGTCTCCCTGGCGCTGGGGCTGCTGATTTCCACGGTCACCCGGACGCAGGTTGCCGCCATGCTGGTGTCCGGACTGATGCTGATGATGCCCACCATGTTGCTTTCGGGCATGATATTCCCCATTGAGAGTATGCCCGTTATCTTGCAGGCCATTTCAGCTGTGCTTCCTGCACGCTGGTATATCCAGGCGGTGCGTAAGCTGATGATTGAGGGAGTGGATGTTTCGCTTGTGCTGATGGAGGTCGGCATACTTGCCACGATGGCGGTATTGCTGATAACGGTGAGTTTCAAGAAATTCAAGCATCGGCTTGAGTAAAGAGCGGATATGAATTTTATATTAATTATTCAGGCAGAAGAACATAAGGACAAAAGGATACGGGAAATCTGTTCTTTTGTTCTTATGTCTAAAATCTTTAAAATATCGTCTTATGATAAAGTTTCTCATTGAAAAGGAATTCAAGCAGTTGTTCCGCAACTCCTTCCTGCCCAAGCTGATTTTCATTTTCCCGTGCATGATTATGATACTGATGCCCTGGGCCGCCAATCTGGAGATAAAGAACATCAATCTGAATATAGTGGACAATGACCACAGCGTCTTGTCTCGCCGTCTGGTAGATAAAATCGGTGCATCCACTTATTTCTGCCTGACAGCGCTTCCCGATACATACGATGAGGCTTTGCTGGCCATTGAAGCAGGTTCGGCAGATGTCGTGCTGGAGATTCCCCGTGATTTCGAAAAGGATTGGGTGAAGGGAGAGGCGCCTCGTCTGCTGGTGGCGGCCAATGCCGTGAACGGCACGAAGGGCAGTCTGGGAGGATCCTACTTGTCTTCCATCATCAGTGACTATACCCGTGAACTGGGTTCGGAGTCGTCTTCGCAAGGGCTTGCCGGGAAGCCGCTTCCCCGGGTGGACATCACTACGCAGAACCTTTACAACCCCACGCTGAACTACAAGCTTTTCATGATTCCTGCCCTCATGGTAATGCTGCTGACGCTGATTTGCGGTTTTCTCCCTGCCCTCAATGTGGTGGGCGAGAAGGAGGCGGGCACCATCGAGCAGATAAATGTCACCCCCGTCGGCAAGTTCACTTTCATTGCCGCCAAGCTGATACCTTACTGGCTGATAGGTTTTGTGGTGCTGACCATCTGTTTCGTTCTGGCATGGGTACTTTACGGCATTCTGCCGGCGGGACATTTCCTCACTATCTACGGCATGGCGCTGTTTTTTCTACCGGTGGTGTCGGGGTTCGGGCTGGTCATATCCAATCATTCGACCACGTTGCAGCAGGCCATGTTTGTCATGTGGTTCTTCATGCTTATCCTTATTCTGATGAGTGGTCTTTTCACCCCTATCCACAGTATGCCTGAGTGGGCGCAATGGATTACGCGTATCAATCCGCTGCGCTATTTTGTAGAGGTAATGCGTACCATCTATCTCCGTGGCGGCGGATTTGCCGAACTGCTGCCGCAGTTGGGAGCCTTGTTGGTCTTTGCATTGGTCTTCAATCTGTGGGCGGTAAAAAGTTATAAGAAAAGCAGTTAACTGATTTTTCCATATTAGCATCCCATTTGGCTCTTTTTCTTGAAAAAGGGCTACACCATTTGCCTTGGATAGCTACACCTTTTGTGTTTAAGGCTTAACGCATGAGAGGAAAAGGTGTAGCCCTTTTATTATGGATAATAAAAGCTGTTTTTTGTGCGGAAAAAGAGTACAAGTAGTGATATGTATCTAATGATAAAGACAACTGTTATACTTGTCAATTAATTGATAGAGTTTATATGATATTTATCAGTTTCATTATTGGAGAAAACTCTTATCTTTGCACGCGAATAAATAAATATCTTATACCAAAATGAATACACAGACTACTTATCTTGCCTCGAAACCGCATTATGAGATTCTTGACGGACTTCGTGGCGTGGCGGCTGTCATGGTTATTATCTTCCATCTTTTTGAAGCACATGCAGGCGGCAGTCATCTTACTCAAATTATCAATCATGGCTATCTGGCAGTGGATTTCTTTTTCATGCTTTCCGGTTTTGTTATCGGTTATGCTTATGATGACCGTTGGAACCGGATGACCGTGGGCACTTTCTTCAAACGCCGTATCATTCGCCTGCATCCTATGGTGATTATGGGAAGCATTGTGGGCGCTGCCTTTTTCTATTTTCAGGAGTCGCCTTGTTTTCCACCTATCGAGAATACGTCCGTTGGAACCATGCTGCTGGTAATGTTACTGGGCTGTACTTTGCTTCCCCTTCCGCTGAAGTTTGACATTCGTGGCTGGACGGAAATGCATCCGTTGAATGGCCCGGCGTGGTCGCTCTATTATGAATATATCGGTAATATTCTGTATGCGTTGTTTGTACGCAAGTTCAATAAGGTGGCCCTGTCGGTGCTGGTATTTGTGGCAGGGTGTTTTACGGTATACCGTTGTCTGACTGCTCCTGCCGGCGATATTGTGGGTGGTTGGGCCTTGAACTGGGAACAGCAGTATGTGGGTATGGTCCGGCTGATGTATCCGTTTTTCGGCGGATTACTTCTGTCACGCCTCGGCTGGCTGATACGGCTTGAAAAGCGTGCTTTCTGGTGGTGCAGCCTGCTGATTGTGGTGGTTCTTTCCATTCCCCGTATCGGAGGTGAGGACGGCTACTGGATGAACGGGCTTTACGAGGCTTTCTGCATTATCTGCGTCTTCCCGGTCATTGTTTCAATGGGAGCGGGCGGCAAGGTGACCGGTAAGCGCTCTACTGCCGTATGCAAGTTCCTGGGAGACATTTCCTATCCGATTTATATTACCCATTATCCATTGGTATATACTTATACGGCTTGGGTATGCAACAATAACGCTACAATGGTGGAAGGTATCCCTTATATGATACTTACTTTCGTGGGAGCCGTTGTCCTTGCTTATGCTTGTTTGAAACTCTATGATGAACCGGTGCGCAGGTGGTTGACAGACCGTTTTCTGAAAGGGAAAAAGAAATAGTTCCGCATAGCTATGGATATAAAAAATCTCCCGTTGCATTATCTTGTGCAGCGGGAGATTTTCTTTTTAATGGTCGGGCGTTATTTTACGTCGATGAATTTCTTGGCCTTTTCTTTTTCTGCTTCTGTAAACTTAGGCAATGTAATGTTCAACACGCCGTTTTCTACATGGGCACCAATCTTTTCCTTATCGACATCGTCCGGAAGAATCATGGTTTGCTGGAACTTGGTGTATGAGAATTCGCGGCGCAAGTAGCGGCCTTCCTTCTTTTCGTCCTTGTTGTTCTCTTCCTTGCTTTCTGTTTTCTTTTCCATGCTGATGACCAGGTTGTTTTCTTCGTCGATGTGAACGTTGAAGTCTTCTTTTGTCATACCGGGAGCAGCCAATTCAACTTTGTACTCTTTTGCTGTTTCGAATACATTGATGGCAGGGGCGGTGGCATTTGCTTTTACCATCCAATCATTGTCAAAGAAATCATTAAAAATACTCGGTAACCAATTTTGGTTTCTTCTTACAGGCATCATAGTTATAGTCTCCTATTGTTTAAGTTAAACATGCTATTTAGTTTTGAACTCCGGTTCTTTGTCTTCGGGTGTCTGCCTTTTGGGCTTTTCACCGTCCGTTTCTTGAACCGTCGTTCGCTAACTATATTGCAAACCTTATGCCAACCGGTTTTTGTTGACTCTATTGACTATTTGTCATTAAAAATCTGACTTATTTGCTTGTTTAATGCCATTTTGCTATCTTATTTATTTAAAATTGATAGATTTTCAGACTAATTTAAAACGCATTCTCCAACGCTTGGCTTCTTCGTTCCAATCGTGGCTGATGATTTTGAAGGTTCCGATTTCTGATGTATTCTCCACATGTACTCCGATGCAGAGGCATTCGTCGTAATCGCCTACTTTTACGACACGTACCGTTTCCGAAGCACCATCGGGCAGGCGTTCCAAGTCGAAACGTCCTTGCGCTTCCTCTTGCGTAATGAATTCTGTTGTGACGGGCAGCTGTCGGGCGATAACCTCGTTTACGACCTCTTCCAGCTTCTTTATTTCTTCTTCCGTGGGGCAGGCGGCAAGACGGTAGTCCAGCTTGCTTTTCTTCCGTTCTATGTGTGCTGATATGGAGCGGCCGCAACCGAATAACCTTATCATGGTTTGGTTGATGATGTGCTCCGTTGTATGCATAGGAGGGTACTCCTGCTTGTTGTGGTCATTGAGATGAGGTTGTTGTTCCATGTATAATTTCAATAGTTGATATATAATTTGATATTTTATCGTTTGAGGTTGGCCAGCACTTCTTCTTTCAAGATGCTGTATATATGTATGTCTGTATATTCTCCAGAAGCCAGCAGTTCTCCGCAACGTTCTGTTCCCTCATGGATGAAACCGAGGCGAACCGGTACCGCGTTACTGGCTGCATTGCCCACGGCACAGCGAATTTGTATCCGCTTTATCTCTTTTTCTTGTACGGCCCACAGACACAGCTTGCGGACACTTTCAGTAATGATGCCCCGGTGCTGGTATTCCGGCAGTAGCCAATAGCCGAGTTCTGTACGGTGGTTGTCGAAATCGGAGAAATGGAAACCTATCAGTCCGCAGATTTCATGCTGCTGGTTCCAAATACCGAATATAGGTTCATTTCGTTCGGCAGGAGCAGATAGTACCTGACGTAAAAAAGCTTCTTCATCAGCTGTTGTGCGCATATTATCCACAAATGGCAGCCATGTTCTTAAGTAATCCCGGTGTGTGTCGATGGCATGGTAGATGGCTGCGGCATCTTCTATTCTGATTTCCTGCAGATAAATGTCCGGAAGGATGGGGAAGGAAATGGGAGAGGAGAGGATATGCACGTCCCTTGATTGGGAAAGCTGTATCCTTTCCCTGATTTTTCCCCAGGCATGTGTATCGAACAGACAGCTTTCACGCATGGTGTGATACATCTCCTTGAACCGGGACATGGGGATAGTGAAGCTCAATAAGTCCGCTTCGAAGTATGGGCGGACGGAGGGGTCGAAGAATCCCAGGAAAGTGCGTTTCCCTTGTTTCCGGTTTTCAATGATGGTTTGGGTAATGACGGAGCAACAGCCGGAGCCGAATGGGGCTGCCACGGCATCCGATGCATTGTTGTCGAAGAAGGTCCATGTCGCCAGTCCGGATAGAATGTCGGGAGTTGGCAGGAACAGCAGTCCTTCCACTTCATCAAAGGAAGGTATCTTGTCTATGCGGGCAAAATGCAGATAGGTTTTGTCAGTTCTGGAAATCTGTAGCTCATTGACAAAATCTACCACCATTTCGGGAGTCTTCTTGTATTTCTCTTTCAAGGAGACAAAACCCGGGACGCGCTCGGGCATTTCTGTAAATCCGGTATAGAACTTGCCTCCTCCGCAGGTGATTGTTTCGTTGCTGAGACTGACGGTTTTGCCGTCTCTGACTTGTTTCATGCATTTGAAGAGACAACCGGTTACTTTCTCTGTAGATGCCCCCATTCGGTCTGAATACCAAAAGGCGATGGGGAGTTCGGCGTGTTGGCCGAAAGCTTCCTGATAATTGGCAATAAATGTGTGTATATTCATGATGCTCGGATGATATTATGATATGGTCTTTCTTGGATTTTCCGTAAAGGTAATTCAATATTTTGATTCTTTTGCTTGCAGTATGCCTTTTTATCACTCTGCTTTCGAGCTTTTAATGATAGTAGAATAGGTTTTTATGGTATTTTAATTACTTTTGCATGAGGATTCTCAAAAGTATTGCCTTTAACTAATCGGAAAGCCGGATGAAAAATATAATCATATTCTTGTGTCTTTGCACCATCTGTATGTGCCGCCTTCATGCTGCAGACAGCAGCCGGGCGGATTCTTTGCTGCTGAAACTGGACCAGGCGATAAAGGAGCGTCCCATATATATGGAGCAGAAAGAGCTGAAACTGGTGGAACTGAAAAGACAGTTGCATCGACAGATACCGGATGAAGAACGTTTTGCCATTCTTGGCACATTGCTGGATGAGTACCGTTCGTTCAATACGGATTCTGCATTGCACATGGCCGAGGAAAGGGAACAGATAGCCATACGTCTTGGAAACCGGGAATACATAGACAATGCCCGCATGAATAAAGCAGATGTTTTGGGAATGACCGGTATGTATAAGGAAGTTATGGATTTGATGCGGAATATCCATATAGACCGGTTGCCGGTGGATATCCATCCATATTATTACCATATCTACCGTACGGTCTATGGCCTTATGGCCGATTATGCCGTGACGGCATATGAAAAGAAGCTTTATACGGAGCTTACGGACAAATATCGTGATTCGTTGCTGTTGGTCAATAAAGATAATCTTCTGATACATACCTTGATTCAGTCCGACCAGTATAATGTACGCAATGAATATGACAAGGCCATCCGTTTGCTGACGGATTATCTGGCGCTGCAGAAGGACTATGAACACGACGTTGCGATTTGTGCCTATACTTTATCAGAGTCTTACCGGCTGAAAGGGGACAAAGAGAAAGAAAAGGAATACCTGATTGTTTCTGCTATGGCGGATATGAAAACCGCTGTCCGTGAATATATCTCTTTACGCAAGCTCGCCGTACTGCTTTACCAGGAAGGAGACATCGAGCGTGCCTATTCTTATGTAAAGATATGTATGGAAGATGCAGCCGCCTGCAATGCCCGGTTGCGCAAGCTGGAGATTCTGGAAATCTTTCCCATCATTAATGATGCTTACCAGCAAAAGACGGAGAAGCAGCAGGAGCAGATGAAATGGGCACTGGTATCTATCAGCCTGCTTTCACTTTTTCTGTTACTTGCCATATTTTATGTATACAAGCAGATGAAGAAAGTGGCTGCCGCCCGCAGGGAAGTGATTGACGCCAACAAACGGTTGAAGGAGCTGAATGATGAGCTTCACCTTTCCAATGCACAACTCAAGGAGGCCAACCACAGCATTGCCGAAAACTCCTATCTGAAGGAGGAGTATATCGGCCGTTATATGGACCAGTGCTCGGTCTATTTGGAAAAGATGGACAATTACCGCCGGTCGCTGGGAAAGATTGCCGCTACCGGAAATGTGGAGGAACTCTACAAGAACATCAAGTCTTCTAAATTCATAGAGGGGGAATTAAAGGAATTCTATACCAACTTTGATAATACCTTCCTGCAGCTGTTTCCTACTTTTGTAGAAGACTTCAATGCCCTGCTTGCCGATGATGAGCAAATATCCTTGAAAGCCGGCGAACGGATGAATACAGAGTTGCGCATCTTTGCATTGATACGTTTGGGCATTACTGACAGCGTGAAGATAGCCCAGTTCCTTCGGTATTCTGTTACCACCATTTATAACTATCGTACGAAGGTTCGCAACAAGGCTGCCGGTGACCGCGACTTGTTGGAACAGGAAGTGATGACAATTGGCAAGTCGAAGAACTGAGAATAGGGGTTTTGAAGCTTGGAAGTGTCTCTTTTACCCTTATATTTTCACTACTTTTTTAGTTGGGTAATAATTTTATATATTATTGATATATAGTGGTTTAAGCCTTTTTTGAATGATGTAAACCACTACTTTTTTACTCTTTCCTCCACTATTGGCTTCTCTTATCTGATACATTTGCATTGTTCCTCTTCGGAAAGAGTGACACATGTGATTTATGTTTTTATTATTAACTTTAAATTCTTATATTATGCAAAAGTACAAAATGCCAATCAGCAGGCTACGGATGATGGTTTGTCTGATAGGAATGTTACTTCCGATGTGCATGTTCGCACAGCAAATTACAGTACAAGGTGTAGTGAAAGACCAGACCGGTGAAACGGTTATTGGCGCCAGTGTAATGGAAAAAGGAACCACAAATGGGACAATAACCGGTATTGACGGTGATTTCTCTTTGAACATGTCTCCGAACGGTACTCTTGTCGTTTCATTTGTAGGCTATAAGACTCAAGAGGTGCAGGTGAAGGGACAGAAACAGCTTCAGGTAGTTTTGTCTGAAGATGCCGAAATGCTGGATGAAGTGGTGGTGATAGGGTATGGCACCATGAAGAAAAGCGACCTTACAGGAGCAGTGTCCTCCATCGGTAACAAGGATATCAAGGATTCCCCCGTATCCAATTTGGGACAAGCCATCCAGGGAAAAATCTCAGGTGTGCAGATTGTAGATGCCGGTAAACCGGGAGACAATGTATCCATCAAGATTCGTGGTTTGGGTTCTATCAACAACTGCGACCCGCTGGTCGTGATTGACGGAGTGCCTACCGACTTGGGCTTGTCTTCCTTAAATATGGCCGATGTGGAACGTTTGGATGTATTGAAGGATGCTTCGGCCACAGCCATCTACGGTTCCCGGGGAGCTAATGGAGTTGTGATGATTACCACCAAACGCGGTACGGAAGGAAAAGGAAAACTTGCTGTATCTGCCAATTACTCTTTCCAGAATGCTACGAACGTACCTTCTTTATTGAACGCGGCGCAGTATGCCGAGTTGAGTAATGACATGATGGTGAACAGTGGACGCAATCCTAATCCGGAATGGGCCAATCCTTCTGAATTGGGTGCAGGTACCGACTGGATGGATGAATTGCTCCGTACGGGTGTGATGCAGAACTATACGGTAAGTTATTCCGGCGGTAACGAGAAATCCCATTATTATGTGTCCGGTGGTTTTCTGGATCAGTCCGGTATCGTGAAGAGTGTGAATTACCGTCGCTTCACATTCCAGTCCAACAGTGATGCGCAAGTCTTGAAATGGTTGAAGTTCTCCAATAACATTACGTTCAGTGCCGATACGAAGAAGTCGGGCAGCTATAATATAGGTGATGCGCTGAAAGCGCTCCCCATTTATCCGGTGAAGAATGAAGATGGCAGTTGGAGTGGTCCTGATGGTAACTCGGAATGGTATGGCAGCACGCGCAACCCCATTGGACCGACGGAACTGAACAAGAGTCAGACTGATGGATATAACTTCCTGGCCAACTTGACGGCAGAACTTACTTTTACCAAATGGCTTAAGTTTAAAAGTACTTTCGGCTACGATGCCAAATTCTGGTTCATAGACAACTTTACCCCCAAGTATAACTGGAAACCCACTCCCACAGAGGAGACTTCACGTTATAAGAGCGATAACAAGTCGTTCACTTATTTGTGGGACAACTATTTCCTATTCGACCATACTTTTGCAGAAAAACATCGTGTGGGATTGATGGCCGGTATGTCTGCCCAATGGAACACCAACGACTACCTGAATGCGCAGAAGAATGTGTTTATGTTCGACAATGTGCACGAAATGGATAATGGCGAGGAAATGTATGCCATCGGTGGAAACGAGACAGAGTGGGCATTGCTCTCTTACATGGCACGTGTCAACTACTCTTACGAAGACCGCTATTTGCTGACTGCAACCATTCGTCGTGACGGTTCCAGCCGTTTCGGTAAGAAACATCGCTGGGGTACTTTCCCTTCCGTATCTGTGGCATGGCGTGCCTCTCAGGAAAAGTGGTTTCCAAAAAACGACTATATCAATGACTTGAAAGTGCGTGCGGGATACGGTGTGACCGGTAGCCAGGCAAGTGTTGGAAACTACAGCTATCTGGCATCCTACAATACCAGTGTATATCCTTTCGGCATTTCGAGCGGCAATCAGACAGCGCTGGTTTCTTCTACTCTCGCCAACCCGTATATCCATTGGGAAGAGGTGGCACAAACCAACATCGGTTTTGATGCCTCACTGTTCAATTCACGCGTTATGTTCTCGTTCGATGCTTATCTGAAGGAGACGAGAGACATGCTGGTAAAGGCGTCTATCCCCATCACATCGGGATTTGAAGATACTACAACCACGTATACCAATGCCGGAAAAGTACGTAATCAAGGTATTGAAATGAGTCTGCATACCATCAATCTTACCGGTGAACTGGGATGGGAAACGAACCTGACCGCCACTTACAACAAGAATAAAATTAAGGATTTGAACAGCGACGTTCCTTATTACATTAACCAAATCAATAACTCCTATGTAACGATGCTGGCAAAGGACTATCCCATTAATGTCTTCTACGGCTATGTTACGGACGGAATCTTCCAGAACCAGTCTGAAGTGAATACACATGCCGTGCAGCCGGGAGCTGAGCCGGGTGATATCCGTTTCAGGGATTTGAACAACGATGGTGTCATCAATGATAGTGACCGTACCGTCATCGGTAACCCGAACCCAAGTTGGCTGTTCTCCATGAACAATAGCCTTTCCTATAAGGGTTTCGAACTTTCTGTTTTCTTACAAGGTATAGCCGGAAATAAGATATACAATGCCAACAATATCGACAATACCGGTATGGCAGCTGCCTATAACCAGACTACCGACGTACTGAAGCGTTGGCAAGGAGAGGGGACCAGCAATTCGATGCCGCGTGCCGTGTTCGGCGACCCCAATCAGAATACACGCGTGTCAGACCGCTTTGTGGAGAATGGTTCTTATCTGCGTTTGAAGAATATCACACTCTCATACACTTTCCCGAAGCAGTGGTTACAGAAAGCCCAGATTGAGAATGCACGCCTTTCCCTATCTTGTGAGAATGTGGCTACCATCACCGGATATTCCGGTTTCGACCCTGAAGTGGGTATTAACGGAATAGACCAGAACCGTTACCCCATTTCCCGTACGTTCAGCTTAGGATTAAACTTTAACTTTTAATGATTGACTCGGATATGAAAAAGATAACAAATTTACTATATATGCTGGCAGTATTGCTGCTGGCTTCCTGCAGCGACTTTCTGGACAAGTCTCCTAAAAATACGGTTGACCCGGAAACGACGGTGACCGATGATGTGGCCATTGCTCTGACCAATGCCTGCTATCGCACCCTTCAGTCTTCCAATATGTACAACCAGCGTATCTGGACACTGGATATTGTGGCGGGTAACAGTCTGGTGGGTGCCGGTGGCGGTACCGACGGCCTTGAAACGATACAAGCTTCTAACTTCATAACGCAGAGCGACAATGGCATGGCATTGTACATGTGGCGTTCTCCCTGGGTGGGGATAGGACAATGCAACATTGTGTTGAATAGTCTTCTGGAGCTGAAGCCGTGTCAGAGAAAATCAAGAACCGCTGTCTGGGAGAGGCTTATTTTCTCCGTGCACATTATTACTATGTATTGGTACGTCTGTACGGTGGTGTTCCACTGCGTTTGGCTCCTTATAATCCGGGAGAACCGACAGACATTGCACGCGCTACAGTCGAAGAGACTTATGCCCAGATAATTTCCGATTGTAAGAATGCGGTTGACCTGCTTCCTGCCAAGTCTTCTTACGACGACGAGAACGTGGGACGTGCCTGCAAAGATGCAGCTTTGGCCATGTTGGCAGATATTTATCTGACGCTGGCTCCTAATCATACGGAATATTATCAGGAGGTGTCTGATTTGTGTGATGAGATAACAAATTTGGGGTATGACCTTTCTTCCTGCAAGTATGAGGACAATTTCGATGCATTGGTCAATAACGGGCCGGAATCTTTGTTCGAGGTCCAGTATTCGGGCAATACGGAATATGATTTTTGGGGAAACAATCCGCAGTCTTCCTGGCTTTCTACTTTCATGGGTCCCCGTAATTCGGACTTTGTTGCCGGCAGTTATGGCTGGAACCAGCCTACAGAAGAATTTGTGGGTCAATATGAGAGCGGTGACAAACGTAAGGATTTGACCGTGCTTTATGCCGGATGTCCGGATTTTGACGGTAAGGCTTACAAAAGCTCTTATTCCAATACGGGATACAATGTACGCAAGTTTCTGGTGTCGAAAACGGTTTCTCCGGAATACAATACCAATCCTGCCAACTTCGTGATTTATCGTTATGCGGACGTCCTGCTGAAGAAGGCCGAAGCTTTGAATGAAATGGGACGCCCTGACCAGGCTGCCGTGCCTTTGAATATTGTACGTAAGCGTGCCGGACTGCCGGAGGTTTCGGGCTTGTCACAGGAAACCATGCGTGAAAAGATTATCCATGAGCGCCGCATGGAACTAGCTTTCGAAGGGCATCGCTGGTTCGACATGATTCGTGTCAACAATGGAGAGTATGCCATTAAATTCCTGCATTCCATTGGAAAGAGCAACGTGAACAAGAACCGCTTGCTGTTCCCTATTCCGCAGACGGAGATGGATGCTAATACCTTAATGGTGCAGAACCCGGGTTATTAATTAATTTAATCAGAAGAATATGAAGAAATATATTTCACACCTTGTATTTGCCTTACTGGGCTGTACAGCCTTATCTGCTTGTGTAGATGATGATTACATGGAATTGGATAAAGGACAGAATGAACTTGTACTGACGGCCAGCAAGACGGAAGTTGTTTTGAATGAGCAGGCACATGCCGATGATGCCCTGGAGCTTTCCTGGACTACGGGAACCAATTATGGGACGGGTAATAAAATTTCTTATACGCTGGAATTGGCCAAGACCGGCAGTGATTTTGCAGATTCTTATGTAGCTGTGGAGAATGCCGTACAAGAATACTCATGGAAAAAGAGCGTGGAGGAATTGAATGACATCCTGCGCAACCATTTTGGGGCAACTGCCGGGGAGAACATTTCGTTGGAAGCGCGCTTGACAGCTACTGTAACGGAACGGGACGAAAAACAGGTGTCTACCACTGCTTTCAGTGTTACAGCCTATAAACCGCTCACATCCACCCTTTATCTGATAGGTAGTGCCACTCCGGGCGGCTGGAGTGCCGATGATGCGACAGAGATGACCCGCAAGGACAATGGTATCTTTACATGGACGGGCCGGCTTGTGGCCGGTGAATTTAAGTTCATCACGACCTTAGGCTCATTCCTGCCCTCTTACAACAAAGGAACAGATGGATTGCTGGTTCTTCGTAGCAGTGATGACCAGCCGGATGAACCTTTTGTTGTCGAAGAAGACCATAATTACATCGTCGAGGCCAATCTGTTTACCGGTGTTCTTACATTGACCCAGACAGAGACGTTGGCACCTGCCTACGACCAGCTTTATTTTGTGGGTAACGCTACGGATTGGGGATTCGTGAAGATGAAACAAGATGTGCTCGACCATACTTGTTCCGCTTCGGCAAGTTCTTTGAAGTGGGCAAAGGAGGGGAATTCAAGTTCGGAACCTCCGATGGAAGTTGGGAGAACATGTATAAGGCCAAGAATGCCGATGCTGCTTATACCGATACAGAAGTGGTGTTTGTGAAAGGGTTCGACCCGGACAATAAATGGGTGCTGAAAGACGGGGAATGCGGCAAGGCCTACAAGATTTGCATGGATATCCGTAGTGGTAAGGAACGCATGATGATGAGCGAATTTACTCCGTATGAGATGATTTATATGGTAGGTGATGCTACTCCGGCCGGTTGGACGATTGGTGATGCTACGCCGATGCAGACAACGGATAATCCGTATGTGTTTACTTGGAAAGGTACGCTGAATGCCGGTGAGTTGAAATTTACTTGTGATAAGCAGGAAGATTGGAATGGAGCCTGGTTCATGCCGGCTGTAGCAGACAAACAGCCTGCAGGAGAAACAGAACCGATGCTTTTCCTTGATAAATCAGACGAAGCGTTCAAAGCGCAATATCTGGACGTGATGGTAGGCGGCATCGACCAGAAGTGGAAGATTACGACAGCAGGTTCCTATCTGATTACTTTGAATCAGCTGGAAGAGACAATTTCAATCGTGAAACAATAGGTATCTACAATAGATGAAGAAGATAGTTTATACAACAATGGTAGCCTTGCTGCTGGTTGCATGCAGCAAGGAGAGTGATGATACCGGTAGCGGTACCGGTGGAGGCGGAGAGAGTGGAGGGGTTACGGAAGTAACCCCAGTCACCTCGGACTTGACGGTCAATCTCACTACCGACAAGGCATGTTACCGGCCGGGCGAGAGTGTTTCTTTTACAGCTGACGCCCTTCCTGCCGGAGCTAAAATCCGCTACCGGACAATGGACAAGGTTGTATCGGAGCAGGCTGCTGTCGGTACTACTTGGACTTGGACTGCTCCGGCAACCGATTATACCGGTTATCTGGTGGATGTATACCGTACAAAAGAGAATGGAACAGAGGTTATTCTTGGTACTATTGCCGTAGATGTATCCAGTGACTGGACACGTTTTCCACGTTATGGTTTCGTTGCCACTTTTGATGCTTCGAAAAGATGGATGGAGTGATAGAGAAGGAGATGGCTTCCTGAACCGTTGCCACATTAACGGGGTACAGTTTCAGGATTGGCACAACAAGCATCATTGGCCGTTGGGCGGTACGCGTGAGCATCTGGACGAGGTCTATAAGGACATTGCCAACCGGGAGGTCTATACCGAGGTAGTGAAGAAGTATATCTCTACACAACACAGCCTGGGCATGAAGTCCATGTTCTACAATCTATGTTTCGGAGCTTTGGACGATGCCGTTTCCGACGGGGTAAAGGAAGAATGGTACATATTCAAGAACACGGGACGCATGGATAAGGATTCGCATGACTTGCCCTCCAGTTGGAAAAGTAATATCTTCCTGCTCAATCCCGCCAATACGGAATGGCAGGCATATATTGCCCAGAGAAACGATGATGTTTATGCCAATCTGGACTTTGACGGTTATCAGATAGACCAACTGGGAAACCGGGGTGACCGCTATGACTATGATGGCAATAAGGTAAATCTGCCTAAGGGATATGCCTCGTTCATCGAAGCCATGAAACAGAAGCATCCGGACAAGCGTTTGGTGATGAATGCCGTCTCCAGCTATGGAGCTTCCCAGATAGCTGGTACGGGTAAAGTGGATTTCCTTTATAATGAAGTATGGGGCGATGAGGCAGGCTTCAAGGATCTGCACACCATTATCAAAGCGAACGACCAGTATGGCAACCATGCCTTGAAAACGGTGTTTGCCGCATATATGAACTATGACAAGGCAGGTAGCAGTACCGGTGAGCTCAATACACCGGGTGTGCTGCTGACGGATGCTGTGATATTTGCTTTGGGAGGCTCTCATTTGGAATTGGGTGACCACATGCTATGCCGCGAGTACTTTCCAAGCACGGCTTTGCAGATGAACGATGTACTGAAAACAGCCATGATTCGTTATTATGACTTTATGACGGCTTATCAGAACCTGCTTCGTGATAAAGATACGGAGGCGGAGATTTCCGTTTCTCTGAACTGTACGGAGCTGCGCGGAATCTTTCTCTGAATGCATGGCCGCCGCAGAAGTCTGCCATCACTGTATATGCCAAGAATGTAAATGGCAGGCAAGTCATTCATCTGCTCAACTTCCTCAATGCGGATAACTTAAGCTGGAGGGATTTGAACGGAACAATGCCCGAACCGCGTCTGGTGTCCGACGTGCCGTTGAAGATGAATGTTTCCGGTAAAGTGAACAAGATATGGGTTGCATCGCCCGATTTCCATGCCGGTGCTTCGCAGGAACTGTCATTCGAACAGAAGGACGGCACGGTTACCTTTACCTTGCCCTTGCTGAAGTACTGGAGCATGCTTGTGATGGAATAAGAATATCCAATAAAGGAACAAACAGATTATGGTAATGAAGAAATATATATTTTTATTTTTTGCCGTCTGTGCATTTTCAGTATATGCGAATGCACAGAACCGCACCGGAGACTGCACTTCTTATACCAGTGACGACCGCAGTGTGACCTTCTATTTAAATGACAGTTCTGCCATACAATTACGTCTGTGTAGTCAGTCTACGGTACGTATATGGTTTTCTCCCGACGGTAGTTTCCAGCGGAATAATCCTTCCTTTGCCGTCGTCAATGAGGACCTGGAGGATGTCGGTACCGTCCATGTGGACGAACAGAATGCCTGCTACGAGATTTTTACCCCTAAACTCCGTATCCGGGTAAACAAGTCTCCGTTTAACTTACAGATATTCGACAAGTATCAGAAACTGCTGTTCAGTGATTATGCCGATAAGGGGCATATCAGTAACGGGCAGCGCAAATTGGAATACAAGACCCTCCGTCGTGACGAACACTTCTTCGGCTTGGGAGAAAAGACCGGCAAGCTGGACCGTCGCGGCGAAGCCTACAAGATGTGGAACAGTGACAAGCCTTGTTATAGTACCGTTGAGGACCCGCTCTACAAGAGTATTCCGTTCTTTATGAGCAGTTATCGTTATGGTATTTTCCTGGACAATACGTATAAGACCGAATTTAAGTTTGGTACGGAAAGCCGCGATTACTACAGTTTCGAGGCTCCTGGGGGAGAGATGATTTATTATTTTATCTTCGGGAAGGATTATAAGGAAATCATGAAACAATATGTCGACCTGACGGGAAAACCCATAATGCCTCCTAAATGGGCATTGGGCTTTGCACAATGCCGGGGACTGCTGACGAGCGAGAAATTGTCTTATGAAATAGCTGAAGGCTATCGTAAGCGCGGAATTCCTTGTGATGTTATTTACCAGGACATAGGCTGGACACAGTATTTGCAGGATTTTGAGTGGCGGAAAGGGAACTACGAGAATCCGAAAAAGATGCTTGCAGACCTCAAGGATATGGGCTTCAAGGTGGTGGTTTCGCAAGATCCGGTCATTTCACAAGCCAATAAGCGGCAATGGAGGAAGCCGATAGGTTAGGGTATCTGGTAAAGGACTCCACCAACGGCAGGAGTTATGACATGCCCTGGCCTGGGTGGTAATTGTGGAGTAGTGGACTTCACCCTTCCTGCTGTGGCAGACTGGTGGGGAGCTTATCAGCAGAAGCCCATTGATGATGGCATTGCCGGTTTCTGGACTGATATGGGTGAACCTGCCTGGAGCAATGAGGAGCAGACGGAACGCCTGGTGATGAAACACCATTTGGGCATGCATGATGAGATTCACAATGTTTATGGTCTTACGTGGGATAAGGTGGTGAAGGAGCAGTTTGAAAAACGGAATCCTAACCGTCGCGTATTTCAGATGACACGTGCCGCTTTTGCGGGCTTGCAACGCTATACCTTCGGCTGGACCGGTGACTGTGGAAACGGTGATGACGTGACGCAGGGCTGGGGACAGATGGCCAATCAGATTCCGGTACTGTTGTCTGCCGGTTTGGGAATTATTCCTTTTACTACTTGTGACATTACCGGTTATTGCGGAGATATAGAGGATTATCCTGCGATGGCTGAACTTTATACGCGGTGGATACAGATGGGCGCTTTCAATCCCCTGAGCCGCATTCATCATGAGGGCAACGTGGCTGTGGAGCCGTGGCTGTTCGGCGAAGAGGCCGAGAAGAATGCCAAGGCGGCCATCGAATTGAAGTATCGCCTTTTGCCTTATATCTATACGTATGCCCGCGAAGCACACGAAACGGGGTTGCCTCTCATGCGACCGATGTTTCTGGAATATCCGGCAGATATGGAAACGTTCTCTACGGATGCCCAGTTCATGTTTGGCAGCAAACTGCTGGTTGCTCCGGTGGTAAAGAAAGGAGCGCGAAACAAGAATGTGTATCTTCCTGAAGGAACTTGGATTGACTACAACAACAAACACACAGCATATAGCGGTGAGCAATGGATGACGGTGGATGCTCCCCTCAATACTATTCCTATGTTTGTAAAGCAGGGAAGTATCATACCTCAAATGCCGGTCATGAACTATACGGATGAGAAACCGGTCTATCCGGTTACGTTTGAGATATTTCCTGCTGCAGCGGGCAGTGAAACTACCTTCTCGCTTTATGAAGATGCAGGAACTGATTTAGGATATTTGCGTGGAGAGTTCATGCGCACTCCTATTACTTGCCAGACTACCGACAAAGGCTATACGCTGAAAGTAGGTACACGAACCGGTGAGAAATATAGCTTACCCGGCCAACGAAACCTGATGTTCTGCATCTATACGGAACAGATGCCGAAAACAGCTTTGCTGGACGGTCAGAAAATCAAGAAAACGAATGTCGGAAAGCTGGAAGAAAATCGGGAGACAGAGTTTACGATAACTGCCTGGTGTCCCGACAAGAAGCAGGGGACCTGCCTGCTGAGGTTGCCGGATGATGGAAAGGAACATATCATTGAGTTTATCTATTAACACAAAAAACATATCATTATTATGAAGAAATTTGTACTTAGCGCGGCTTTGCTTTTTTCTGCTGGCGGGGAATGCTGAAGGCATTTCATCCCCTTCGGGCATGGTGAAGCTGGATTTTGAACTGACAAAAGACGGGAGACCAGCCTATCAGGTGGATTATAAAGGGGCTCCTGTCATCAATCCCAGTACGTTGGGATTGGAACTGAAAGGAGCTACCAGCCTGATGGATGGTTTCAAAGTAGTAAGGACTTCTACTTCCACTTTCGATGAAACCTGGCAACCGGTGTGGGGGGAAACAAAAGATATCCGCAACCACTACAACGAATTGCTGGTAGAACTTGAACAACCGTCTACCACTCGTTTTATGAATATCCGTTTTCGGGTATATGATGACGGCGTGGGATTCCGTTATGAGTTTCCGCAACAGAAGAATCTGGTTTATTTTGTGATAAAGGAAGAGCATTCCCGGTTTGCCATGACCGGCGACCATACTGCCTGGTGGATTCCGGGAGATTATGATACCCAGGAATATGATTACACGGAGTCCAAACTCTCTGAAATCCGTGGACTGCTGCAGGGAGCTGTGAGTGACAATGCGTCACAAACTGTCTTTTCGCCGACGGGTGTCCAGACTTCCATACAGCTTAAAACAGCTGATGGAGTGTACCTTAACCTGCACGAGGCAGCCTTGGTAGACTACTCTTGCATGCATCTCAACCTGGATGACAAGAACCTCGTTTTTGAATCCTGGCTGACCCCGGATGCCCAAGGAAATAAAGGTATATGCAGTCTCCCTGCTATACTCCCTGGCGTACGGTCATAGTCAGTGATGATGCCCGCGAGATACTGGCCTCCAATTTGATTCTCAATCTGAATGAGCCTTGCAAGTATGACGATACCTCCTGGATTAAGCCGGTGAAATATGTCGGCGTATGGTGGGAAATGATTGCAGGGGGAAAGCCCTGGGCATATACTTTTGACCTCCCTTCTGTGAAACTGGATGATACGGACTATTCCAAGGTGAAACCGAACGGCATTCATCCGGCCAACACGGCTAATGTGAAGAAGTACATAGACTTTGCTGCCGAACACGGTTTTGACCAGGTATTGGTGGAGGGTTGGAATACGGGTTGGGAAGACTGGTTCGGTAATTCCAAGGATTATGTTTTCGATTTCGTTGACTCCTTATCCCGATTTTGACATCAAGTATCTGAATGAATATGCTCATTCCAAGGGTGTCCGTCTGATGATGCACCATGAAACATCGGCTTCCGTCCGTAACTATGAGCGGCACATGGAAGCTGCCTACCGTCTGATGAATAAATATGGATATAATTCGGTAAAGAGTGGCTACGTAGGCAATATGATTCCCCGTGGCGAGCATCACTATGGACAATGGATGAACAACCATTACCTATACGCCGTGACCGAAGCTGCCAAACACAAGATAATGGTCAATGCCCATGAAGCGGTACGTCCGACTGGTTTATGCCGTACCTATCCCAATCTGATAGGCAATGAATCTGCCCGAGGCACGGAGTACGAGGCTTTTGCTGGTAACAAGCCCTTCCACACAACGGTACTTCCGTTTACCCGTTTGCAGGGTGGTCCGATGGACTATACGCCCGGTATCTTTGAAATGGACATCAATAAGTTGAATCCGAACAGCCATACGCATGCCAATACTACCTTGACGCGTCAGCTGGCACTTTATGTCACTATGTACAGCCCTCTACAAATGGCTGCCGACCTTCCTGAGAATTATGAGCGTTTCATGGACGCTTTCCAGTTCATCAAGGATGTGGCTGTGGATTGGGACGACAGCCGCTATCTGGAAGCTGAGCCGGGACGTTACATCACTGTTGCCCGTAAGGCAAAAGGTACGAATGACTGGTTTATCGGTTGCACCAGCAGTGAGCACGGACATGCTTCAACTCTGAAACTGGACTTCCTGGATGCAGACAAGCAGTATATTGCAACCGTCTATGCCGATGCAAAAGATGCCGATTATAAAACAAATCCGCAAGCTTATGTTATCCGTAAAGGTATCGTTTCTCCCAAAACGGTCTTGAAACTGAAAGCTGCCTCCGGTGGTGGCTATGCCATCAGCATCATGGAGGTGAAAGATAAATCTGTATTGAAGGGACTGAAGAGGCTTTCCGGGAATATCTGATTTACGGGCATAAAAAAGGAGTACCGCTGTACTCCAACCTTTGTTAACCTTAAATCTAATACTATAGAAAAACTCATTGACAAAGATACGGAACTTTTATAAATC
>ENA-OQJX01000298-OQJX01000298.1-human-gut-metagenome-genome-assembly--contig:-NODE-298-length-29685-cov-3.518946_pt1 | contig 29685 bp, 27 predicted proteins | sample MGYA00242615_ERZ504782 | MGnify/ENA primary metagenome ERZ504782 (study PRJEB26092, sample SAMD00036354) | human gut metagenome | host: Homo sapiens | study: EMG produced TPA metagenomics assembly of... | reverse complement strand
AATACTCGGGCTTTATTATACTGAAGAATCTATTAAAAGTATCATGACTAGGGATGAACTCCAGGTCAGGTATGCGACTTTTGAAAAAAGCAATTTTCGCATTGCCAAATTCCTCAATCTCATTCCAAGACTGGGCGCCACAGATTACAGCAGCAATGGATATATAGATAATAGTTTCCATTTTATGTACTTTTTTGCGGTTCATCCTAGGATCTTCTATTTGTTTACAAAGGTCAATTATGCCAATTTTCATGTTAGTTTATGTTTTATAATATCTTATAAAGATAAGGAAAATAATCGACATATACAATAGATAATACACTAATAGTCAATAATATAAAAATAAAATACAAGTTGTAAGATAGTAAAAAATATAATGCGTCGACCCTGCGTCCGTAATTCTGTAGTTGTCATCTTGTAAAGTGACAAATGTCCTGTTGTAAGGTGACATTAGTCTCTTGTAAGATGACAATGGTCCCCTTGCAAGGGGACAACTACCCGAGTGCATAGAAAATTCTAGTTCAGTGCAGTGGAATTTCTAATAGAGTGCAGTGAAAACTCAAAGTCATCGAAGTACTTTTTATACTCAACCCAGCTAATATACTTCACAAGGATAATAATTTTAAAAGATATTGCTATTTATTATAGGATGAAACTTTATATCTCTCCCTCAAAAACTCTTAAAGATAATTGGGATTGAACTGATATTTCTTATAGAAAATCAGGAATAAAATAAATCCGATCAGTGCGAAAGGAACCCCTGTAAGCGCAGGATAACGATAGCCTTCGCTGATAGCCAGTCCTCCTGCATATGCGCCGATGGCATTTCCCAGGTTGAATGCAACCTGCACGCTGGCAGCTCCCAGCATCTCTCCGCCTTTTGCCACACGGATAATTAATACTTGTTCCGGACTGGATACGGCAAATAATCCTGCCGTACAAAGGCACATCAGTAGAGCGGCTGCCCATTTATAAGGTGAAAGGAAGAATAGGAGGAGTAGCATAATACAGATGAGCGCTTGTGCGACAGTTCCTACCTTTCCCGGTGTGTAACGGTCGGAGAGACGTCCGCTGATAAGATTCCCCATGACCATACCGAATCCGGCAAGAATCATCAGAGGAGTAATGCTTTCGGCAGAGAAACCGGAAACGTTTGTCAGCATCGGATTGATATAGCTATACCAGCAGAATACACCACCGTTGCTTAATGCTGTGGCACCCAGAATCAGCCACGGGGCCGGAGTTTTGAGGAAGCGGAATTGCCCCTTGAAGCCGGTGTCTTTCAACCCTTCTACGTGGGGAACCCAGCGCCAGATGTAATACATGATTACGATTCCCCAAATGCCTACCAACAGGAAAGTGGCACGCCAGGAAAGCATAGTGCTGAGGGAAGTTCCCAATGGGACGCCGAAGAGGTTGGCGATGGTCATTCCGGCAATCATAATCGAAACAGCTTCCGAACCTTTTCCTTTATCAGCCAGTCGCTCGGCAACAATAGAGCCGACACCGAAGTAGGCTCCATGAGGAAGTCCGGAGATGAAACGTGCGGCAAGCAATACCCAGTAGTTGGGTGACAAAGCGGCACAGATATTACCTATCATAATCAGGGTGACCAGTACCAGCAGAATATGTTTCAAAGGATATTTGCGGGCTAATGTCAGTACGGGTGCACCCACACAGACGCCCAACGCATAGGCGGAAATGAAATGTCCCGCAACGGGGATACTGATTCCTAAATCTTTTGCCACGTCGGGCAAAATTCCCATCATCACAAACTCGGCAATACCCAATCCCAGGGTGCCGAACGCCAATGCAATCAGACTTTTCTTCATACCAAACTATACCTGATACCTGTTACTTTTTTACCTTCTTCTTTTTTGCGGGTGCAAAGGTAAAACAAAATCGGCCAAGGTGAGTTCGGTAGGAAAGATTTTGATTTAAGTCAATTTATGCAATGTATGTAATCAAGGGGATGGATGTACTACCAGGCAATGTTGTCCGAAAAAGTGTATTGCTGATCACCTTACTGTTTCTGAATCCACTCGGTCATATCTTTCAATACTTCCGGACTGATGGTTTCTTCCAGTTGCCCGTATTCGGCCAATGTGCCTTTTTCGCAGGTCTGCAACAGATGGTTCAGGTTCGGATAGGCTTTTACAGTTACATTTTTGTTTCCGTTTTCGCTGATTCTTTGTTGGATGGCTGTAAGGTTCATAGTCGCGTCCACTTGAATGTCCTTTTCTCCGTTTAGGGCGAGTACCGGACATTTCACATTCTTCAGGCATTAGCCGGGTCGTACCTCATAAAATGAAGATACCAGGCGAGGTCATCGAACGTATCTGGGCGGAAATCTGCTGTACGGTATTCAAGTCTTTCAGTTGTTCGGACGACATGGTTTTGGTAACGTCTGCATACAGTTCCTTTTGGAGCTCATCCGTTGTCTTGTCCGCTTGTTGCAGTATGGCATACCTGTTTCGCAGCGACGGTTTCGTTCCTTGCCAAAGCGCATCCGGCATTCCCTGAGATTTAGAAATCAGTTCCACTTGCCTTAGCATCAGGCTGTCTCCTTTGATGGCGGCTCCCGCCAATGAAACGATAAATGCCACTGACGGATCATTGGCTGCCACAATGAATGCGATGGTTCCTCCTGCGCTATGTCCGATGATTCCAATCTTTTTCGTGTTTATTTCTTTTCTGCCGCGCAGATAGTGGATGGCAGCTTCCGTATCTCTGGCAAAGTCTTCGTTGGTAGCTGTTGCATGGTTGCCTTGTGAGGCGGCTGTGCCACGGTCGTCGCAGCGCAATACGGCGATGCCGTTTCGCGTCAGATAGTCGGCGATGACAAGGAAAGGCTTGTGTCCCATAATCTCCTCATCCCGGTTCTGCGCACCGCTTCCTGTCACCATGACTACCGCCGGAAATTTTGTTCCTTTTTCGGGAAGAGTGAATGTTCCCGCGAGATTGATTCCGTCCTGTTCGTTTCTTACCGTGACTTCTTCGCTTTTGTAAGAGAAAGGCGGCTGAGGTTCCTGCGGGCGTTTGGAGCGGCTTGCTTCTCCTTTTTCCAGATTCAACGGCAAAGGAATGCCTTGTGTGAATGTTCCGCTAATACTACGGTCGTTGCTCAGCTTTCCTTTGTAAGAAGCGTGGATAACAGGTGTCTGCACAGTCAATATGGAATCTTTGAACGAAGTGGTTTGCGTCTTTATTCCGTTAGCCCCCTGGTCGGGGCTGTCGAGTGTCGTTATGTAAGTGCCTTCTCCTGTCTGATTGATATGGAATACAAGGGTCAGCGAACCGGTGGGAACAGTCAGTTTTCCGTGCCAGGTTCCTGAGATATCTTGGGCGGATGCGGAAGATGACAAGGATAAACCGGTCAACAAGCCGGTAATGACAGTTACTAGGTAGACAGCTTTCAATGTTTTCATAAAAGAGAAATTTAACGGAATATTTTTTAGCTATACGGTATACGCAAAGATAGTGTATTTTTAAAAATAACAGATATACTTGTTAAACTTTATAGCCTGACAAACACCGTTTTAACTTCCGGGATATCACACCGCACGGATACTACCGATTCTCCTTTCCTTTTATCTACACGGATGGCTGCGCGACCATTGTAGGCCTGTACCTTTCGTGAACCGGTAGAAGTCCCCTGGTTCTCGATTAATTGCCCGTCTCCTGCCAGTCCGAATTCTATATAGTTTACGGCATCCAGACAGGGTACGCCTTTAGCGTCTGTCAGCTGGACTTCCACCATTGATATATCGCCTGAACTTTCTCCGCCGCAATGAGTGACTTTCGCTTGCAGTTGCGCAGGCTTACCCCATGTGCGGGTTTCGTATACAAACCGGAGCGTGTCTGCCACGACTGCTTTCCCTTTGGAAAGGGCGATGACTGTATTCTCTCCTGCCTGTAACTTGCAGTTCCAGTGTAGACCTGCCGCTGGATAGTCCTGACTGTTACGCTTCTTTATTCCTGCGGCACTCCGTTGACAATCAACTCCACTTGCGGACAGTTAGAGTAGACTAATATCTCTTTCATTTCTTCCGGTTTGCCCCATCGAATCGGCCATGTATGCCCATAGATATGTATCATAGGCTTTTTCGCCAGTATGATTGGAATACATAGTAAGTCTCCTTCGGTGTGAGATCTCTTTCCACTACTCCTTTTTGATTGACATAAGGCACAGGATTCTCCGGACGTACCGGAGTAGAGAAGTCCTTGAACGGCCAATATGCCGCCCCTGTCAGCCAATCCATCGTTTCCTGTTCTTTCAGATGCCAGTCGATGAGGCGCACCATGTAACTTTCCGACCAGTCGCCGTCTTTGGAAGCGCGTGCGTTTCCACCGTAAAGCGAAGCATCTCCCGCGCGTTCGTCTGCTCCCTTGCCCGCTTCAATCTTATCCAAATTGATGAACGGGTCCTCCGCATGGCGGCGGGCATGGCAGTCGCCTCCCCATTCGGCATGGAAGAAATGTTTCACCTGCTGCATCTCATGGAATGAAGCATTTTTATAATCGGTGAAGATGCCTCTGTACCACCCCGCCCAGATAGAAGGAGAATAAACATCTACGATATCTTTACAGAAGTCGCAACGGCGGATAGCGGTCACCCGGCTATCGTCCGATTGATGCGCCAATTCATGGAGTTCCTTCATAAAACTACGTATCTTTCCCTTGTCGAATTCCGGGAAGTCGTTCGGCCAGTCGTTTTCATTACCTAATCCCCAGATGATGACGGCGGGATGATTATAATGCGTATGAATCATGTTCGTCAACATTCGTTTGGCTTGTGCCTGATACTGCTCGCCACCCAGACCGCCGCGGCACCAGGGAATCTCTTCCCATACAAGAATGCCCAGTTCATCGCAAAGAGAAAGAATAATGTCCGACTGTTGGTAATGTCCCAGCCGGATAAAATTCACTCCCATTTCTTTCATGAGCGTCATTTCCGCCCGCATTTGTTCTTCTGTCATAGCTGCGCCTACGCCCGCATGGTCTTCGTGGCGGTGTGTACCGCGCAGCAAAAGGCGGGAACCGTTGAGGCGGAATGGTCCTTTTTCCACAAATTCAAAATGGCGGAATCCGAATCGCTCGATGGCTTTCTGCTCCTGTCCGTTGTGGTGCAGGGTAATTTCGCAGGTGTAAAGAGCAGGATCCTCGTCCGACCATAATTCCGGCTTCTGAATATTTGCCGTCAGCAGGGAAGCTTTTCCAAGCGGCATCACTTCTTTTTCTTCATTCAGTATTATCTTGCCTGAAGGAGATTTGACGATGATATGCGCAGTTGTTTTCCTGATATCCGACGGATTATAGAAAAAAGCTTGAACGGCAAGTGTTGCCTTTTTCAGGTTTTTGTCTAATACGGCATCTATTTGTACACGATCTATGGAAACTTCGGGGACATACGCCAGGTTGAGGTAGCGGTATAGTCCGCCATAAACGTTGAAATCCGATAAGTCGGAAGGAATCATTTCCGCATCCCGGCTGTTGTCGCAACGGATGGATAGGGGAACTTTACCGCCAAAACGTTGAACACATTCGGGAGTGGAGACGAATGCTTGCACCGCTTCGGTGATATCTGCCGTCCATTCATCGTATCCGCCGATATGGGAAGCGACCCGTGTCGTGTAGATGTATACTTCGGTCTTTTGTCCCGCTCCTTCAAAGTCGAGCAGGATTCGTCCGTTGGGATAGGGATTTTGTATGTCGAGCAGTGTTTTATACCACCCGGGGCCCTGGTAGTAATTCATGTCCGGGTCTACGGCATCTGTGGCATTGAAGCAATGGGGCAGGGTGACAGGCGTCCATAGGGGAACGCATTCCGAACTGCCGGGAGCGGCGGGACGCACTGCTTCCCAGATATTGCCGATGTCTCCCCGCAGATACAGCCAGTTGTCGGTTAGCCGGGTTTTATGCCCGGTGAGGACTTTAGCTTCGGATAGGGTGGCGCAGTATAATAAGGCATAACGTATAAATCAGTCGTTTCATTTCTTTCTCGTTTTTAGAAAAGTTTGCCGGTTTTCTCCAGTTTATCCTTGCGTAGTAATGCTTCTATAAAGTAATAGTCGGCATATACGATGGGTACGTCCACTTCTACGTTGGTAGGTTTGGTTCCTGTGCTGTGGAGTAGCAGGAAACCGTTGTCTTTGTTCAGCGTAGTGCGATAACTGTTCGTCAGGTTCTCTACTATCCTGTCGGCGTTTTTCTTGTAGCGTTCGCTGTTTTTGCGGTCATATTGCGACAGTTCGTAGAGTGCGGAAGCGATCACTGTGGCTGCTGAGGCGTCACGCGGCTCGTTGGGAATGCCGGGAGCGTCGAAGTCCCAGTAAGGGATCAGGTCTTCGGGCATATTTTTGTGGGTGAAGAGGTATTGTTCCACCTTTTTAGCCTGTTCGAGGAATTCCGGTAACTTGGTTTCCCTGTAACACATCGTATAGCCATACAGTGCCCATGCCTGACCGCGTGCCCAAGCCGATTCGTGCGCAAGTCCCTGATGTGTGTTCTTTTTCAGTACTTGTCCGGTGATGGTGTCGTAGTCTATCACATGATAGCAACTATAGTCTGCACGGAAATGATTTTTCATCGTAGTCCGTGCGTGGCTTACCGCTATATTATAATAGGTGGAATCCTTACTTCTTTGGTAGCCCAAAACAGCAACTCAAGGTTCATCATATTATCAATGATGACCGGGCATTGCCATTTATCCTTGTTATGGTCCCAAGAGCGGATAATGCCGGCTTTGGGTTTGAACCGGGTGGAAAGTGTGCGTGCCGATTGCAACAGAATTTCTTTGTAGCGTTCGTCTTGCGTCAGGCGATAACCGTTTCCAAAGCTGCAATACATCTTGAAGCCCATGTCGTGAGTGCCGCCGTTCATCTTTTCCTGTTCCAGGATATCGGTATGTTGCTGCGCCTTCTTTTTCCAGAAATTATTCTGGGTATACTCATAGAGAAACCAGAGCTCGCCGGGGAAGAATCCGCTGGTCCAGTCTTTGGACGGGACGAGGTGAAGCGTCCCGTCCGGTTCCGTATTCCGGGGATTGGTGAGTGGCCCCCATCCGTTCTTTTCGCGTTGCGCACGGCTTTCGGGTGATTCGTTGGCTACGGCGTAGTCTATTTCATCAAAAGCGCATCGGAGTTGTTGCTGTGCAAACTCCATGTTGTCTTCCACTATGTTTGAATCCGGTTGCGGAGTACAGGCCGTGAGGCCGGCTCCGAGCAATAAAGCTGCTATGGGGAGCTTCAACTTTATGGTTACGGTGGATAATTTCAATTTCATATATGTATACTATTTGTTAGCGTTATTCAATGTATTTGCTATTTCGAAGTTATTGCGATACAGAGATTACTGCCATGCTTACTCTTTTTCAAGCCGTACGGCAATAGGAGTCATGTATTGGCTTCCCTGGTATTGTTTTCCTTTCAGGCTGCATTCAAAACTACCTTTCGGCAGCTTCACTTTTCCCAGACGTAGACTGTTGGTCCCTTTCTGTTCGGGATAAGTGGAGTAGTTCGCTTCCAGTTTCTGTCCGGCTATCTCTACCACGACTGTTCCCGTATCATTCTTTCCCTGCGTGTTGTAGTCCAGATAAACAGTATATTCGACAGGTGCGCTTGACCGTAAGTTCCATTTCATCCACTGATTCGTATTTTTCCATTTGGTAACGTAGTTGCGGTTCGGTTTGCCGTCACCGTATCCCAATCCACGCCCTTGCAGTTCGGAATCGATGTATAGAGCGTATTGCTCTGTTTGTGGTCGATAAGACGGATGGGATTCGGCACTTTCCGGTTGTTCAGTACCAGTGCGATGACGGAATTCATGCTGTCCGGCGCATTGGCGGGCAAGGTCAGTTCGTAATCATCCGCGTTTAAGCGCTTGAATCTTATCGCCGCCTTCTTGTCGGCAACGAGCCATCCTTTTCCGATGTCGGAACGGAGTCCGCCGATAATCAGTTTTCCATCGGCTGGCCAATGAAATACGTGTGCATACAGCGTATCTCCTTTCAGTGTCGTTACGCCCCACGGCTGTATAGGCAGATTGGTGCGTTGTGCTCCATAGATACTTTCTCCGTTCACCTTCAACCACTGTCCTATGCCCTGAAACACTTCGATGTCTCTCTTGTCCCATCGGCCATTGCCCATCGGACCTACGTTCATCAGTATATTACCCCCTTTCGAAGTGGCGCTGGGTAATAATTGTACAAAGAATGAAACAGGTTTGCGCACTGTATCCACTACGCTGTATCCATAAGACTCGTTGGTAGTGGGAATAGATTCCCATGCCCCTTCGGTGGGGAAAAAGAAGGCGGAACGGTCGCCCGTATTGCGGTAATCACCTATATTATTAGAGCCAAAACGTGCTAGTCGTCCGTTTACGACGATTTTGTTTTGTGGGTCCGCTTGGCGGATAGCTTCCAGTATGCGGATATTGAGATAGAGCGGAAGCTTCTGCGGAGTATCGAACCATAAGATGTCGGGGTCGTACTTTCTGATAAGTTCCTGTATTTGCGGAATGGATTTCTCGTTTACATATTTCTCGGCATTAGCGAGAAAGTCTTTACGTTCCAGCCACCAGTTCTTGCCGCCCACAAGTTTATCTCCACCGGGATTCGTGGGATAATCCCAATCGTTTCCCGGAGCGTCCGGGTGTTCCCAGTCAAAAGCGTGCGAATAATAGAAACCGAACTTGATGCCATATTTCTTAGCGGCTCTGCTCAATGCTTCCATCGGATCTTTCTGAAATTTGGAAAGGCGAATATCGTAGGGATAAGCATCGGATGGATACATGGCGAATCCGTCGTGATGCTTGGCAGTAATGACGAAATATCTCATGCCTGCTTCCGATGCATGGCGCATCCACTCCTCGGCATCAAATTCAGTAGGATTGAAAGGAAGTATCAGTTCTTTTTTGTACTCTTCCAGGGGGATGCGGGCTTTTCGCATCAGGTGTTCGGTATAGCCGCTCTGCATCTTGTTTTTCCAAAGACCCGCGGGTACGGAGTAAGGGCCCCAATGGATGAAGCAACCGAATTTGGCTTCGTTATACCACGACATTCGTTGCTCCTTATTCTTTTGAGAGGCTGTCCACCAACCGTCGTAGGCTTTGCGAAGCTCGTCTTTGTCTTGTTGCAATTGCAGGTTGCGGGGGATTTCGAGCCCTTGTTCGTCGCCACTCTGCGCCCATATAGCGAGGGGAGAAGCACTCATTGCCATGCAGCAGGCAATCGTTATGGTTTGATAATAGTTTCTCATGATTGTTCTCTCTTTTATTAAACTTGATAAGCAGTCTTTTTTTATTTCACTTGATACGTCTTTCCCTTTTCCGTTTCAATCACTTCTTCGTGGGGTGAGGTCGCTTCGCGTATCCGGCAGGTTCCTCCCGAATGGGAAGTAACGGACAGCCGGGTAATCCTGCTTTCTTTCCATTCCATGTCGATGGTGAATCCGCCTCTGGCGCGGACGCCTTTGATACTTCCGCTTTGCCAGTTGTCCGGCAGGGCAGGTAGCAGGTGTATGTATCCCGCATGGCTTTGCAGCAGCATTTCCGTAATGCCTGCCGTTCCTCCGAAGTTTCCGTCAATCTGGAAAGGGGGATGGGCATCGAAGAGATTGGCGTATGTACCCCTCCACGGACGCTGACTTGGGTGGCATCTACGTATCTCAATCCGTTTTTCAGTATCCCGAAAGCATGATTACCGTCGCGCAGACGTGCCCAGAAGTTAATTTTCCATGCCATAGCCAGCCTGTGCCGCCGTCTCCGCGGATTTCGAGTGTCCGTTGGCAGGCGGCTGCCAGTTCCGGCTGCTGTTCGGGGATAATCTGTCGTCCGGGGTGCAGGGCGAACAGATGGGATACATGGCGATGGTTAGGGTCTGTCTCTTCAAACTCTTTATCCCATTCGAGTAGTTGTCCTTTTGAACCGATGCGGAACGGTTGCAGGTTGGCGCGTACATCCATGCACTGCTGGCGAAATGCTTTGTCCGTATCCAGCACCGTACTTGCTTCGATGCAGTTGGTCAGTAAGTCCCATGCCAGACCGAGATCCATACCGGATGAACGGCTGATCTCTCCGTTCTGTTTCTTTCCTTCCTTGTCGATATAGCGGAAGCGATTCTCGGGTGAAGTGGATGGGTTGGTAATCCAGTAGCCTGTTTCCGGATCTTTTTGCAGCCATTGCAGCAGGAATTCGGCTGCGCCTTTCATCAGGGGATAAGCCGTTTTGGACAAGTATTTTTTATCGCCGCCGAAGGCATAGTGTTCCCATAGATGCTGACAGACGCCATACGCCTGCCATTGGCCAGCACGACCATCGAGGTGCGCCTTTCGGATCGGAATCATAGCCTCCGGTCGGAGCGGTTTGTGCCCAGACGTCCGAGTTATGGTGGGCCAGCCATCCGCGATTGATGCCATAGTTAACTTTGGCCGTTTGTGCGCCATTGACAGCCAGGCGGCCGATGAAATCGGACAATGGCAGGAAGCATTCCGGAAGATTGGTTATTTCCGCCGGCCAGTAATTCATCTCAGTATTAATGTTGGTCGTATAATTCGATCCCCAAGCGGTTGAACGTGCCGGTTCCAGATGCCTTGCAGATTGGCGGGCAGCCCGCCCGGGCGGGAAGAGGCAATCAGCAGGTAACGACCGTATTGATAGTAGAGTTCCGTCAATCCGTTGTCAGTGGGGTCTTGTTCGAAGCTTTTTAAACGTTCGTTGGTGGGGAGTGCTTCTTTTTGCAGATTCTCTGTGCCCAGTGATAGTTGCAGGCGGTTGAAGAGTTGCTGATGGTCATCCGTGTGTCGTTGCAGTAATTCCTGATAGGGACGCTTGCATTTTTTGAGTGTCATTTTCTTATTCCCGAAATCGGTGACGGCAGAGAGTAGCAGCACTACTTCATTTGCATTGCGAACGGTCAGTGCAGAGTCGTTTGCCTCACAGTGACCGCCATCCGGCAGCAGTTCCACTTGCACTTTGAATTGTGTCCCCCGTTTGTCATCGTATACCACCTGATGTGGGTCGTAGTCACGATTGGCAACATAGGCGGGGGCTTTGCCGTTCAGGATCAGTGTCTTTTCCCCTTTTGTCTGCACGGTATAGCGCAGCAGGCTGTTCAAGCGAATATGGAGCGATACCGCCTGGGGACGGTCTGCGGCTATTTTTATGACCATCACCTGGTCCGGATAGGAGATAAAGGAAGTGCGGCGGTATTTCACTCCGTCCGCTTCGTAGGTGACGGTAGACAGTGCGTTCGATATGTTGAGTTCACGATACAGATTCCGGGCTTCCCCCGCGTCAGTTGGTCGAGCATCAGGTTTGCCATAGGCAGGTAACGGGCTGTATACGGACCTTGTGCATTGGCTTTCCAGAGTTCGCTTGCCTTGGCATAGTCTCCGCGGTCGACAGCTTCCCGTACCTGTGGCAACGCGTTCGCGGCTTTGGGGTTGTTCCAGTCCTGCGGATAGCCCGACCAGATCGATTCTTCGTTCAGTTGATATACTTCCTGTAGCGGGTTGCCATATACCATCGCTCCGATACGTCCGTTACCGATAGGAAGAGCTTCTTCCCATACGGTAGCCGGAGCGTTATACCAAAGCTTGTATTCTTTTCCAAACGTTAATGTCGTGGAAAGGAATATACATCCTGAAAACCATATACTTCGTACCTTCATATTCATCGTCTGCTATTTTTTATTCGTCCGTAGATTCTCATTCGTCAGCTATTTCGAATGCTTTCGCGGTGTTGGATATTAATTGGATTGCGGGCAGTTTCTCTTTCAATTCCAGTCTGACAACCGTAGCTATCTTGTCAGGAGCCTGCGTGGGAACTTGTATCGTAATGCCGCCGGGCGTTTTAGTAAATTTCAGTTTCGTACCGTCGGCCAGCAGCATTGCTTCCTTCACTGTATATTTCGTGTCGAATGCCAGTTTGCCGTCTTCCGGCCATTGAAAGACGGAGAGATAATATACGGAGTTCTTCTTTTCGTCTTTCCGGATACATTCGCCCCAGGGAGGAAATATTTCGCTGCGCTGTGTTGCGTAAATCGCTTCACCGTTCACCCGCATCCATTCGCCTACTTTTCTCAGGCAGTCCAGTGCGGGAGCAGGCACAACACCTGTCGGGTCGGGGCCGACGTTGAGCAGGTAGTTGCCGCCACGGGCGGCAATGGTATTGAGATTACGGATAATTGTTTCCGCACTTTTCCAGTTCTTCTCCCAGCTTTTGTATCCCCAGGAGCTGCCGATATTCATACACGTCTCCCAGTCTACGCGTTCGATGTCCTTTGCGTGGGGGATACGTCCTTCGGGAGTCTTATAGTCGCCGGGAAAATCGGGACGGCGCAACCGGTCGTTGGTAATTACCTGCGGATACTTTGCGAGTTCGGCAGTGATTTCCGCCGCTGTCTCTTTGCTGATACGGTGCGGGGTATCCCACCACATGACGGCTACGTCACCATAATTCGTCAGTAGTTCTTTGATTTGCGGGATGGCTACCTTTCTGAAATAATCATCCAGAGAGGCGGAACGTTGCAGGCAATCCCAACCTCCCAGATTCTCTTGGGTAAAATTGTCGATGGCTACCGAATCAGGGTTTGCCCATCCTTCTTTCATTTCTTTGCGGATAGTGCCGCCGCCGGGGTTGCACCAGTCCTGTGTCTGGGAATAATAAAATCCCAGTTTTATATGGTGCTTACGGCAGGCTTTTGCCAGTTCGTCTACGATATCACGTTTGAACGGGGTGTAGTCTACGATATTGAATTCGCTGGCATTGCTTTTGAACATCGCGAATCCGTCATGGTGTTTGGTGGTGAATATGATATACTTCATACCTGCATTTTTGGCAGTCAGCACCAGTTCCTCGGCATTGAAGTCCACGGGATTGAAGGTGCAGGCTTTCGCACGATATTCACGTACAGGTATTTTGCAACGGTTCATAATCCATTCCGCACCGCCTCGTCTTTGGTTGAATCCGTTGTATACGCCGCCGTACAGGCAGTAAGGTCCCCAGTGCACGAACATGCCGAATTTGGCATTGCGCCACCAGGCCATTTTCTCGTTATGTTCAAGCTTTTTGGGCAGAGGTTGCGCAAAAACGGTTGCGGAGAGAGTTAGGGTGAGTATGATTGATAGAATCTTCTTCATGGTTATCTTTATCGGTTGAAATATTTATTGTACTGTGGTTCGTCCATTACTTTCTTGAGTGCCGACTTTCCAAGGCGGTCACGTAACTGATAGTAATACAGGCTCGAAGGAACCACTGTTCCGGCTGTCTGCTCGGTCCATCCGGTTCCGTTTATCGGTTGGTCTTTATATTTCATATCTATCATCGAAGTGTTGACGATGCTGTTGAAGGTCGATTTCGCACCGGACCGGGCTTCTTTGCTATTGTCTACTTCTGTGGCTTGCAGTCCGATGGCAAAGTTCTGTGCCGTAGGCGGCTGCATGACCAAAATCAGCGGGGCGGCACAATTCCAGAATACCATTTGCGCGCCAGCCCATCCGTGTCCCGAACCCATCGATCCCCGGTTGGCTGCCATGAGTGATGCGCTCGGACCTTTCAATACTATATTGTCCCATAAGCATCCGGCCGACCAGCGGTGATGCGGTTCGCTGGAAGCAAAGGTCATTTCACCATAACCGTCTACAAAAGCGTTTGGCCCGGGAGTAGTGGCCCCCAATACAAATTCGTGACGGTGATGGCTGGAGTAGCAACGTTGGAACAGACACATTTGTCCGCCGTTGATGTGGTAAGCATACCGTCTTCCTCCGGTAATCTGCGAGATGGGGTTGATGGCGGAAAGGTCTTGTCCCGTGATATATTTGGTGGCAGAAGTGGTAGTCACACAACAGTCAAAATGCTCTACGCTGACATTGCGTACCCATGCATTCTCGACCGTCCGGAGAGCAACGAATGTATTGGCATGGTTCTCGTCGCAGCAGTATTCGCCTATGCCCCGATAGCTCTTTTTAACCGACTCATCATAGATGCACATGCCGTACAGATTCTCTACGCCACATTGTGTGAAGCGTTTGTCATACCTGTATTTATAGATGGTTCCTCCACCGAACTCCTTCTGCAAAGCGTTCGTCAACGGGATATCCAGTGTGATTTCGTCTTTTTTCACTGATACAATTTTCCGTTCGAACGTCAGATCCTTGCTCCCCGGTTTCCATTGGATCGTTCCGTTCATGTCCGTATCTTTTCCTTCGCGGCGGAAACGTTCGAAAGCCTCCCATGTAGTTTCTCCTTTGCGGGGGCGGGGGGCGATGGAATCCATGCCGATGGTCTGAATCCACGCTGCCGTACTGGGGCGTCGGACAATTACGTCGTCGCCAGTACGAAAATGTTTATCCGCATTCTTCACATGGAGGATACGTGTGCCCGAAGGAACATATTTGTCGATAATTTCCTGTACATCGTTGGTGTTGTATTTGGCTTTTCCGTTAAAGCCGACCTCTATGACATTGTATTTCCTGGGAGAGGTGGCAATGAGTACCGTTCCGCTCTCCTTATTATTCCCTTCGCCGCGAAGCACAATGCCGCTTGCTGTAATCCGGATAGGCTTGCTATATGATATACGCCTTTTCTGAGCAGGATGCATCCCCTGAATCCATCTTCATCCGGTTGCAATTTTGCTACTTTGTCTATTACGGCCTGTATAAAAGGGGTATCGTCCTCTTTGTTGGGCGAAGGACTGATAGAGGCGGTTACCTTTATATGGGGAATGGCCACTCCACCGCCCTTATAACCGCAGAAAGAGAAATCGGGGAGTAAATCTCCTTTGTCTGTATACGAATGATAAGAGAGCTTTCCCTTCTCATTGATTGATATCAACTTACTTTGTGCACTCGCCATGAAGCAGAGCACAAGTGATGAAGCGATAATGAATGTTACTTTCTTGATGTCCATAGTATTTCCAGCTTTTCGATTTCAAAGTTATCGCATCTTGAGGAAAATTGATTATAAAGGTAAGTCTAATACTTATAAAAACGCCCCTTCCATCGAAAATACCTCATTTTACAAATGAATGACGGAATATTACAAATCTATCGTTTGCCGTGAACACCGTGTCTACAAGGTTTTATTCTCTTTCGCCCTCCGACCTGTTCTTAAACTCCGACGGAGATACTCCGTACAGTGTTTTGAAACTGTTAGAGAAGTAAGCCAGGCTATTATAACCTACGGCACAATATACTTCCGTTATCGACATATCCGTTTCTTTTAGCATCTTGGCGGCTGTCTCCAACCGGAAATTACGGATAAACTCATTGGGAGAGTATCCGGTGATTTGCTTAATCTTGCGGTAAAGGTTCGATTTGCTTAGTCCGAGTTCTTTGCAGAAGGCATCCAGGTTTAAGTCCGAATTGGCGATATTCTGTTGCAGAGTGGCATATAGCTTTTGCATAAACTTCTCATCGACGGAAGTCACGTCGACACCGAGTGATTCGAGTGAGAAGTTTTTGCTATACAGCTCTTTCAGTTTCTCGCGGCTTTGGATCAGGTTGTCTACTCTGATTTTCAGGATGGAGGCGTCGAAAGGTTTTGTGATATATTCGTCAGCACCTGCTGCATATCCTTCTTTGATATCGTCCGTGCCAGTCTTTGCCGTCACCATAATAATCGGGATATGGCTGGTATTCATATCCTTCTTCAACCGACGGATCAGTCGATACCATTCATCTTGGGCATCATCAGGTCGGTGATAATCAGGTTGGGAAGCAGATAGACCGCTTTGGCAAGAGCGTCTTCGCCGTTTGTCACGCCCACTACATTGTATCTATCCGCCAGGCAGGAACAGATATAATTGTTCAGGTCGCGATTGTCCTCCACTACCAGAATCGTAGCTTGCTTTCTGGAGGAATTGTCCGGTTCGTAAGCGGCGTCCGGAAGCTCAACGCTGAAAGATACGGCTTTATCTTCGGCCGATTCGATTATCATTTCGGGAGCGAAAAGACTTTTGTCGACCGGCAGTACAAATTTGAATACTGCACCGGAGCTTGATAAGCCTACACCGGACATATTCGCTCCGGTTGCGTTTTCTGCCCACACCACTCCGTGATGCATCTCTATAATTGCCTTGCTGAGGCTTAGTCCGATGCCGGTTCCCGATTTGGAATGTTCGTTCTGAGCCACTTGGTAGAATGGTTGGAAGATCTTCTCCAATTCATCGGGAGCAATGCCGACACCATTGTCCTGGATGGAAATGGTGAGATATCGTATCTCCGTATTCTTATATTTATTCAGTTTGGCAGGCAGGAAGAAAGTAAGTTCGGAATAGGGCTTGACGTCCAGTTCTACGGATACGGTTCCCCCGTCCGGCACATTCTTGAAGGCATTGGAGAGGAAGTTGAAATAGACTTTCTCCAACAAATTCCAGTCGAACCATACAGGTTGGCAGTCGATGGAATGTTTGAACTTCAGATGAATGTTCCGATATAATGCTAAGTCCTGGAAAGAAGAGACAGCTTCGTGCGTGAATTTTATCATGTCGTTCTCGGAGACTTGCAGTTTCATGGTTCCGCTTTCGTTCTTTTGCAGGTCCATCAGATTGTTGACAATGCGGAGCAGGCGCTGGGCGTTGCGTAGCATCAGTTTCACTTTATAATGAATATCATCCGTCAGGTCGGTGCGTTTTACGAACTCTTCCAACGGAGCCATAATCAACGTAAGCGGTGTCCGCAGTTCGTGCGAGAAATTGGTGAAGAGACGATTGCGTTCCTGATAATATTCTTCGTGAACTTCCGCTTCCATCTGTTTGAGACGGATGTTGTTTTGCAGACGTTTCTTTTCGGTGAAATAGCGGATAATGAAAGCGATAAGAGCAATAGCCACCACTGCATAGAAGAGGTAAGCCCACCAGGTCTTCCATAGCGGGGGAAGAACCACGATTTCCAATGTCGTGCCTTCTTCGTTCCAGATGCCGTCATTGTTGGAGCCTTTCACTACGAATTTGTAAGTGCCGACGGGATATTGGTATAATAGGCGGTACGGCGGTTGCCTACTTCATTCCAGTCATGGTCGAAGCCTTCCAGCTTGTAGGCATATTGGTTCTTGTTGTTGAAGATATAATTCAGTGCGCAATATTCGATGGTGATATTGGTCTGATTGTATTTCAGTACGATTTTCTTTTGGGTGGAGATGTTCTCTTTCAGGATGTCGCCTTCATCGCCGGCTTGTATGAGGCAGTTGTTGATATGCAGTTTGTCGAGGATGATGGGCGGGACATTCGGATTGGTGATGATGTCGTTGGGATTGAACAGTGTGAAGCCGTTGTTTCCGGCAAAGAAGATGCGGTTGCCCGATAGGTGCAGGCCGGCGCATGGAGAAAACTCCTGCACACGTATGCCGCTTTCCTTATTATAATTGGTAATGCCGCGGGTACGCAAGTCGAGGTTGGATATCCCGTTCAGTGTGCTGAGCCAAAGGGTGTTATCGTTCCCTTCTACGATTTGCAGATCTGGTTGTTCATTAATCCGTTTTTCTCGTTGTAGGTGGTGAACTGTCCGGTGGAAAGAACAAGCTCACTCAAACCACCGTCGATGCTGCTGATCCATATCCTTCCGGAATGATCTTTCAGTATGCTGCTGATATATTGGGCGGCGAGGCCGTTTGTCTCGTTGTAGGAGAGCAGCGTGTGGTTGATCTTGTCATAACAGAACAGTCCGTTGTTCTTCGTACCGATTAGGAAAATATCGTTGTCGACCTCACATACACAAATCACATGAGAGAAGTGGACACCGCCTTTCCCTTTGACGGGAAATTCAGTTTGTATGCTTCGTTGTCCGTCGTCGGAGATGAATACCAAGCCTTCCGTCACACTGATAGCACCGATAATCACTTCTCCGGCGCGGCTTCGGCTGATATGGTAAATCGGTCGCCGGTCGGTAGTCTGGTAGAACAGGGAGAATTGACGGGTATTCAAGTTGAATTCATATACTTCACCTTGGCTCGTCCCGCACAGGATGCGGTCACCGTCCAGATAGACAGTCTTGAAGATATTTTTCACCGAACCGTCAGCCTTGTGAGGTAGGGTATATTGCCGGAAGGATTGTTGAGCAAGGTCGAAGGCAATCAGTCCGCCGCCTTCCGAACTGATATAGAGTGTTCCGTCATATTCGACGGCGGGGCCAGAATGCCCAGATTGGCGTTCAGGATGGTGGCGGGATTGTAAAAGTCGAACAGGTGGCCGTAAGGATTGTAGTAATCAACTCCACCGGCATAGGTTCCGATCCAGATGGTTTGCATCCGGTCGAAGAGTATGCTGTACACCGAATGATGGCTCAGACTGCCCTGTGCTCCGTGTTTGTAAGAAGCGATGCGGCTCGTCACAGGATTAACGATATTCAGTCCGTCGAAAGTACCTATCCACATTTCTCCTGCAGGAGATTCTTTGATGCAACGGATATCGTTGTTGGACAGTCCGTTGGCGGTATTGTAATATATCACTTCCGATAAGTCATGCCTGATGACGCAAACTCCGTCTTTGTAGGTTCCTATCCAGATGTTATCTTTCTTGTCGATATATACATCTTTAATATAATTGGAGGGGATAGGCAGCGTCTTCGAATCTTTGCGGTACGAACGGACCACCCGGTTCTTCCGTGGATCGTATATCACCAGTCCGCTCATACTCGAAGCGATATAGAGAAGGTCGTCTTTCTCGATGATAGTACTTATGGAGTTGTTCGCCAGTTCTTTCAGAGGGATCTCCTTCAAGATGTCCTCCTTTGCATCAAAAACATATAAGCCGGAGATGGTTCCCACCCACAACGTGCCTTCCTTATCGGTGAAGAGGGATATGATTTTATTGTTGGCGGCATTAGCTTCAGGGTCGAAGTAATACCGTTTGAACCCGTTTCTGCGTTTATCGAGTTTGTTCAGTCCGTTTTCCGTTCCGAACCAGAGGTTGCCTTCCGCATCTTCGGTGATGCAGGCGATGGTATTGTTGCTGATACTGCATTCGTCGTCGGCATGATTCCAGAAAGTTTCGAAGTTATTGCCGTTGAACTTGTTCAGTCCGTTGCGGGTGCCGAACCACATATATCCCAGCCGGTCCTGGTAGATACAAGTGACATGAAGCTGTGATAGTCCGTTTTGGACTGATAAATTGGAAAAATGGTATCGTTGATTTGCGAAAATGATTTGTGGAAGGATAAAAACCAGCAAAATACATATCAGCTTCTTCATAAATGAACTATATTTGGGGTGTATGCTTTTCGTCTAGCAAAAATAATAAAAAAAGGGCAAAAGCAGGGCTTAACAAACTCATTTTATAGTATCAACACATCTATGGGCTATTTTTACAAGCTTTGGAAGGATTATTGCAAATGGAGAATCTTCCCTACAACTCTTTGACGGATTCTGTAAATGCCTTCTATCTTGTTATCACTATTTTTGTAACTGGAAGAATGAACCGAAAAACTTTCTCCGGCCGGGAAAGAATCGTTTTTGTTTTTCCGCGAACGTAAATATGAAAAACATTGTAATATGAAAAGAATTCCTATCTTTTTGATAAGTACCCTCTTCATGGTATTTATAGTTGGAACTCCCGCTTTGGCTTTTTCGCCCGGTTTGGACGAGGCGCAACAGAACACAGTTGTCGGCGGAGTTGTAGTCGATAAGAATAACGAGCCTCTCATCGGGGTATCGGTTATGGTGGAAGGGTCTTCCGGCGGAACGATCACGAATATGGATGGTAAGTTCTCCATCAGCCTGCCGAAGAACAAAACATCATTGAAATTCTCCTATGTAGGTTTCGCCACCCAGACAGTTTCGGTAAAGAACAAGAAAGAGGTACGCGTAGTGATGCACGAAGATTTGCAGCAACTGGACGAAGTAGTTGTGGTGGGCTATGGTGTGCAGCAGAAATCTCATTTGTCCGGTTCGGTGACAAAAGTCAATATGGACGGTATCGAAGACGTTCCTACCCCTCGTCTGGATCAGGCGCTGTTGGGTAAGGTGGCCGGTGTGCAGATTCTGAACACCACTTCCGAGGTGGGAGCCGATCCGGATATATCCATTCGAGGTACTTCTTCATTCAGTGCCAGCAGCAATCCACTGATTATCGTCGACGGCTTCCCGGTGAGCGACGGTCTTGAATCGCTCAATCCGAGTGATGTGGAAAGCATCGAGGTACTGAAAGATGCCGCATCGGCGGCTATCTACGGTTCGCGTGCAGCCAACGGTGTTATCATGATTACAACTAAAGGCGGCGTTATCAGCAAACCTAAATATTCGGTGAAAGCCAAGTGGGGCGTAAAGTCGAACTATAAGTTGCATTCCGTGCTGAGCACGAAAGAATATCTGGATTTACGCATCAGGGAACATAATTTGTTGGGTACATCATTGTCTTCACAAGAGATGGCGTATGCAGCTATCAATAATAATACGGACTGGCAGCAGGAAGCCTTCAACGACAATGCTTACTATTATAATGTAGACTTCTCCGTCAGTGGTGGTAGCAGTGGTATCCGGTATTATATTTCCGGTGCTTATAACAGCGACGAGGGCATGATGCTGAAGAACTATTATAAAAGGTATAATGTAAAAGCGAGAATAGACGCCGATTTGTCCAAGCGCGTGACGGTAGGTATAAACATCGCTCCTTCCTATACCGAATCCGAACGTCCGGCAACCAACTTTACGGACTTTGTGAGAACCCCTTCCTGGATGCCGGTGAAGCATACCGAAGAGACATCCGCCATTACAGGTGTTCCGGTAGGAGAATATACGAGAGGTTCGCATTTTAATGGTAAGACCTATACAACTATTGATCCGCAGACGGGGCTGGAAAAGACCGTGACAGCTACCCCGTGGGGATCGACGAACAACAATCCCCGTGGAATTATCGATAATGTTTTTAGTCCGAAAGGGCAATACCGTATGCAATTGCAGGGATATATCGATATCAAGTTACTGAAAGAATTGCGTTTCCGCTCTTCCAATAGTTTCAATTTCAACTTTACTGAGACGGATACTTATCAGAATGTAGGGGCGAAAAGTGCAGGTGATTCCAATCGTGGATATTATACCTCCAGCAAGTCTATCAACCTGGCGTCGGAGAATACATTGAATTACAGTAAGAAGTTCAAAGGTATTCATCAGTTGGATGGGCTGCTGGGAGCCTCTGTCTATAAATATACGAATAAGAGGACGGGGATTCTGGGATTCGATTTTCCTACCGATTACATTCATTACTTGAGTGCGGCAGGAAGAATAGACCAGTACGAAGGTACCACCCTGCGTACCGGCACATGGAAGAATGACAATGCGATGGTTTCTTATTTCAGCCGTGTCAATTATGCATTGAAAGACCGCTATCTGTTGTCAGTGAGTTTGCGTACGGATGGAAGCTCCAAATTCGGTAAAGATAATAAATGGGGATGGTTCCCCTCCGTATCGGCAGGATGGAGAATCTCGGAAGAATCATTCATCAAAGAACGGGCGAAGTGGCTGAATCAGTTGAAACTGCGATTGAGCTACGGTGTGACGGGTACGGATGCTATCGAAAGCTATGCTAATACGGACCTGCTCGATTCGGCAGGTTATATCCTTGGCGAGGGCAACGGTTCGGTTGTCTCCGGACTGGCCAACAACTCCGCTTCTCTGGGCAACCGGGCCTTGCAGTGGGAACAAACCAATCAGGCGAATTTCGGTCTGGATATCTCTCTGCTGAACAATCGCATCGGCTGACTTTCGACTACTATTACTCTATCACGAAAAGTCTGCTCTATCAGAAAACGGTTAACAGCATCGCCGGATATACACAAGCCTGGACAAATGAGGGTAAACTGAGAAACCGTGGTTTCGAGATGGAACTGACTACTTACAATATCAACAACCGACAATTTAAATGGAGCACTTCTTTCAACCTGTCACTGACGCGCAACAGGCTGCTCGACTTGGGCGGACCGTCCGAACAAGTCACGCCGGGCTCAAATAAAGAATACTACATTGCCCGTGTGGGTGATCCGCTGATCCAGTTCTATGGATTCAAAACAATCGGCGTATGGAAGAGTCAGGAAGAAATAGACAATAATCCGCATCATATCAATGACAAACCGGGAGGATTACGTGTAGCCAATACGAACGGTGATGATGTGATTGACGACAACGACCGTGTGCCTCTCGGCAATCCTTATCCTGACTTTATCTGGGGTATGACGAATACGTTGAAGTATCGCGACTTCGATTTGGCATTCACCCTTCAGGGTCAGGTAGGAGGAAAGGTGTATAACACCGACAATAATTATAATGAGTTCCGTATGTGGAATACGAAGTACGTGGCCAACCGATGGTTGAGCGTCGAATATCCGGGCGATGGAAAAACGCCTTTCCGCGACAACGGAATACAGCATTCACTGACCGACTATCAGATTGAGGATGCCGGATTTATCGCGCTGCGTGATGTCACTCTGGGTTACGACTTGCCGAGGAAGGCGGCACGCAAAGTAGGACTTTCCAAATTGCGGGTTTATGTTTCCGCACAGAACCTTCTGTACCTGTGGTCGGACGGCTATCGCGGTATCAATCCCGAAGCCCGCTATGCAAGCGGAGTATACCGGACGGCTATGGCCAGAAATGCTTTGCAGAGAGGAGCATTCCCTATTCAACGCACCTTCAGTGCTGGTCTGAATATTAACTTTTAAAAAAGAGAGAACCATGAAGAATATACTAATTTATCTACCGGCTTTATTTTTGCTGTTCGGCTGCGAGGATTTCCTGAACAGGGCAGCCTACGACCAGATGGACAGTGAGAACTTCTATCGGAACGCAGAAGAAATCAACGCCGCCGTGATGGCTTGTTACAATGGCATTCACGGAACATTGAACAATGAATTCTTTTTGACCGAGGTCCGTTCGGACAATACCAGGCATGAAGGACAGGGATCGACTACCGGGACTAGTCTGGAGATTGCCAATCTGGACCTTTTCAAGGTGGAGCCTTCCAATACGATCAATAATGCGTATTGGGAAAAGGCTTATCATAACATTGCGAATTGCAATACAGTGCTTGGACATTCGCAGGTGGTGACGAACGTGACGTTGAGAGAACAGTATGATGCCGAAGCCCGCTTTATCCGTGCCTATCATTACTTCAATCTGGTTCGCCTGTATGGACCGTTGTTTCTTGTGACTGAAAGAATCACGGCCGAGGAAGCTAAAAATTATGAGCGGAGTACGGTGGATGCCGTCTATCGGTTGATTATTGACGATCTGGATTATGCTTCCAGAAAACTGCCCGTTAAATATGACAGCAGTAATATCGGACGCGTAGACCAATGGGGAGCAAAGACGCTTCTTGGAAAGGTATATCTGACACTTTCCAAAAATGGAATGGACAAGGAGATGCTTACTCAGGCCAAACTCTTGTTGGAAGATGTGGAGAAGAACAGCGGATACGGACTGGTGACAAGCTCGTATGCGGATGTGTTCAGTATTTCGAATGAGATGAATAAGGAGATGATTTTTGTGTCCCGCTATCTGTCTGGAGGAAACGGACTGGGGTCGCCTTTCGCCAATTATTTCGCTCCGGTGAATAGTGAGAATATGATTTTGACCGGTAGCGGAAACGGCTACAACTGTCCGACGGAGGATTTGATCAGCACCTATAATTCGGAAGCAGGTGAGACTCGGAAAGATGTTATATTGAAGGAGTTCTGGATTGACCAGAAGGGGGCAACGCAATATGTGTCTTATGTGACGAAGTATCTAAGTCCGGTAACGGTGCGTTATGATGCTGAAAACGACTGGCCTATTCTCAGGTTTGCCGATGTGTTGCTAATGTTGGGTGAGATAGAAAATGAATTTAACGGACCCACGCAAAATGCACTCGACTATATCAACGCAACCCGTCTGCGGGCGGGACTGAAGAAGGTCGAAGAGGTGCAGCCCATTACAACCAAGTCGGAATACCGGACAGCGATGGCTAAAGAAAGACGGCTGGAGTTTGCTTTGGAGAACCACCGCTTGTTCGATTTGCTCCGGACGGAACAATTGATAAATGTAATGAGGAAACACTATACGACCGAACAGATGCGCAATAAGAGTACAGGTGCTCTGACCGATTACTATGCGAACGAGAAAACGCCCGTATATGTGAAAGACCCGCTTTTGGAAAACTGGCAATTACTGTTGCCTATTCCCTACAACGTGATTATTACTGCTCCGAACGCTACGCAGAATTCGGGATATTCAGGTGTGTGACAGACCATTTTGCCGTAAATTTAAAAACTTGAAATAATGAATATGAATCGATATATATATACATTAATGGCTGCCGTTGCCCTACTGCTGGGCATTACTGCCTGTAATGAGAAATTGAGCATGTTTGAGGCGAACCAGAATCCGCCCGAAGTGACCGACTTTAGTCCGAAGAACGGAGTGCAGGAACAGAGATCAGTATCACGGGCGCTAACCTGCAAGAGGTAGACTCCATCAAGATAGGTGGAGTGAAGACGGACGTGAAGTATCGGATTAACCGCTCACTGGTTATTGCCGGAGTGACGAATGAGGTTGTATCGGGCATTATTGAGGTGTTTACTCCTTATGGGAGTATAAAGACCTCAGAAAGCTTTACGATGGAATATGTGATTCCCGAGCTGACCGGTTATGTGAATAAGTCCCGGCCGTATACCGTTGTTGGCCTGACGGGAGAGAACCTGGACATTGTGACGGGCGTACTTTTCGGAACCAAAGAGGCGACGGTTGTCACCCAGACGCGGGAAGAAATAGAAGTGGAAGTACCTTACTTTAAAGATGAGGCGGTGGATATTGTTTTGAATTATCAGTATGGGACGGAGATTCGCCAGGTGAGTACTTCCGGCACGCCTTTCTCACTGGAGCTGGCTTATCCGTCGGTCAGCGACTATCCGAGAATGACTTCCGCCGGCTCTTCGATTGAAATCAAAGGCGTGAATCTTACACAAGTAGACAGTGTGTTCGTGGGTGAATATAAAGCGGAAATCACCAAACGGGCAACCGATGTACTGACTGTCAGCTGAGTGCGGAATACGAGGTCACAGGCACAAAGAAGATTACTCTTTATTATTATGACGAGACGAAACTGGAAACGGCCGAAGACTGCCAGGTCATTGTCCCCGAAGTATATATCTGGAAAAACATAACCCTTTACGGGCATGGCAGTGAGAATGCGAATCTATTTAGCGGAACAACCGGTAAATATTATAATCCTTGTGAGTTTGCGGATAATAAAGAGATTATCCATTTGTGCGCTACACAAAACAGCGACGGTATGCAGTTGGCAGGGTTCTCCAAAAAGCTGAATATTCATAAATTCAAATGTAACGGCAAGGCGCTCGAAGCCGACGGACTCAATCTGAGATTCCGCAAGCTGCTCGAAACGACTCCGGCAGAGAAAGCATATATGGATAAGATTAAAAATGGAACTTTGGAGAAAATCAGCATCGAGCAGGCGAAAGCTGACGGATTGAATCTGACAGGCAGCACCAAACAGGTAGCCCGTTATAAGCTTTTGGATGACAACTATAACAAGACCAATCTGGAAGGATTTGATATTGGAGGCATCAATTTGCTTTTGGTGTATAGTGATGTGGATGGCAAGAACCTGGTGGCAATAGGTTTTGTGGAACTTGTAGCAGTCCAGATGGAAAGTGTTTCCGACACTAAAGGTTCGATGACCTTGAACTTCTATTTCCAGAAAGATTAATGACTAAATGAAAGGAAGATATGAAAAAGAGTATATTTATTATATTACCGCTGATACTTTGGGCATTTGCCGCATGTGATAACGATGATTCCGAATGGGATAGCGGTAACTTGGGAGTGAACTCCGTAGAAGGGACGTGGCAACGTGTAGGGGCTTATCCGAAAGTGCTTGCCATTTTTGGCAGCGACTATACATCAACTATACAGACATTCGATGTGGATGATAATCTTGTGACCGATTACCCGCAAGGAAAATACCGGGTGGCGGGAGATTCGTTGCTCGTCTATGAACGCGGATTCATCAACCGGTTTGAATTTGATAATGACGAATTGGTGATAACCTACGGCTACAACGCTTCGAGACAAACGACTTACAGATATACCCGGGTGGAACCGGCAGAGCCTGAAGAGCCCGGAGTACCGGAAGATCCGACGGTCACCTCAGAGGATTTTCCTGCCACGGTAACGGAGGGAGAGCTGATTACCATTACCGGTACGCAACTGACATCTATCGAAAAAGTTTTGTTTGGCGAGACGGAAGCGGAAGTCATAAGTCTGGAAAAAGAAACACTGATATTCAAAGTTCCGGTTTTTGAGACTACTGCTACGGTAGCTGTGAAACTGGTTTATGCGAATGGTGAAAAAGAGATAGAATTGTCTCCTGCTTGCCAGGTAACGGTAATGGCATGGCTGTCTTATCCTAATCTTAAACTGGGAGCACATCGTAATTCTACTTTCGGAAGTATGATGATTGCCGACAAGGGCGAAGTGGTAGCTGCTTGTATTCTGACTACCGAGCGAGAAAGAGAAGTAGACTTTGCTACCATCTGCAATAGCTCTATGGATTTAATCTGCAAAGTCCCGAACGGCTTGGAAAGAATTTGAGAAACTGCTGGTGTGAGGGAAAAAGACTGGAAGGACTGACTTCTTCTTCTGAAGCTGAAGATGTTGAGAGACTCTTCCCAAACTATTACTCCAATAAGACCACATTCCTGATATTGTCGGAAACGGATGAAGCACAGAAAGCTATTATTGATAAAGTGAAGGATGGCAAGATGGTAGAATTATCTACGGATGCATTTGCCGGAATGGATATAAAAAGACGGGATATACGCACGTTTAAAAAGGATGAGACAACAAAAGACGAGTCTATTTTCGAAGTTGGAAGCGTGATCGCCTTCAAAACACCGCATAAGGGGGATAAGATTGGTATCATGCGCATTCTTTCAATCGGTGTGGATTTTACTCAGGACTCTGCCTGGAATAATGAGAATGCAACTATAACTTTTGATTTGTATTATCAGAAATGATCGTTTCAAGTTTTTATGAATATAATTATTAAAATAATAATGTGATGAAAAAAGTAGTATTATCAGTGGCAATCATGTCTTTTGCTCTGTTGGCAAATGCGCAAGTTCTGAAAAAGGATCTCCTGAAAGATTATAAACCAGGTGACCAACTGGAAAAAGCTGTTTATGGTGATAAGAAAGAGCCGATTCGTACCGATTCCTGGAATGGGGCGTTTTCCACTAATCCGCTGGAAGGAGTAGGAAGTCCGTTAGTAGGCAAGGCGCTTTCTTATAAAGGGTATCCGGAAGGAGGATTATCCATAGATATAGGCAACTTTCCGGCTGATATCAAAGGTAGTCGTTTTAGTGTTTATTCTCTTACGGATGTAAATAAGGAATATAGAAAGGGAACCTATTATCTGGCTTTTCTAGCCAACTTCTCCAAGTTGGGAGGTAGCAACTTTGCCGATTTTGTGGCTTTGGATATTAATTATACGGGAGGAGCCAATAGAGGGAAGGTGTTTGTTGCACGCGAAGGTAAGGATAAGATTAAGTTTGGAGTCTCTGTACGCAATATGCGTACAGAGGGAACAGAAACTTATGATTATGACAAAACCCACCTTTTGATATTGAAAGTCGATTACGACAAGAATCAGGCTTCCCTTTTTGTTAATCCGGAATTGAGTAAGAAGGAACCTAAAGCTACGCTTGTTGCCGACGGTGAAGAGAATGATTTGAAGAATGGGTTGAAAGGGATTTCATTCAGATATCGCAGAGGATATAAGGCAGAGTCGGTAATTTCCGTTTTGCTGATAACTGGGCGACTGCAATTGGTAAATAGAAAATAGAAGATGAGGGAAGTTTGGGCTTCCCCATTTTCATCTAGTCATTTTAGCAGTTTTTTCTTAATCATGCGGTTGCGGATCAGGATTCGTGTTTTTCTCGTATACCTTGAAATCCGCCAGTAGAATATGTTCATCTTTGATTCCGTTGGTTGGACGGTCATTTTCATCCGTCAGGGTTTTGCCGAAACTACGGTATATGCCGAATTTATTGCGGATACTTATTGCTCCCTTCCTCCATAAATCTATGTCATCAAAGGAACGTTGAACAAGTCTTTTCCCGTCACTGAGTCGGCTTAAAGTGATACTAAACGAGCCATTGTGGGTATAGTGCATTTCAGTTTCTACCTGAATCCATTCATCTTCGAAATCTTCCAATGGGAGATTGTCTATTATAGTACCTTTCGTTGTTTCTTCGGTATCTCCGTTATGAATGATTTGTATACGGCGATTACTCCCGTTTCCGTTGCTTCGTGCAGTGATAGTAATTACGGGTGAACCGTTGTTGCCTTCCTGTGCCTTTAGTTGATGTAAATGAGTAAAACTGCCGGACGGACGGAAATCTTTAGGAATCTTGAACTTCCATTTTAGTTGTTGCCATTCATCCCAGTTGCCGTTTAACTTATACCAGGAAGGCGTGGTCTGTGTTTTCATCTCATTGCGTTGGCGGTCTATTAATTTGCCACGGTCTCCATCCAGTGCTTTTTCATTGGCATGAATGGAGAGTTTGAAAATGTATTGTCGAATAAACAAATCATAAATAACTTCTCCGTGCACTCCGTCCTTGTGGTCTAAGGAAGAGCTGTTGGGATGTTCGGAATAGTCCCAACCAATCTTTCGCATATATTGGTGTATTTGAGTGTAGCCGGCTTCTACTAATTCGGCGCTGCCTTGCATACTGCCTGCAGAACGTAATTGTTGCTTGGGGGAGGAATCACCGGTTCATCAGTGTCCGTATTTTCTGTTTGCGAGCAACTGCATAAAGGGATCAGGAGAGTAACTGTGAAAATTAATAGGTTTTTCATTGTAGATGGTGCCTTTTTGGAATTATTAATTGGATATTTAATGATAACCAAAGGTAGGTGTTTCTGTAGAAACCGGCTTTTTATATTTGCCCAAATATTTGTAATAATCTTCCAAGGAATCGTTGCAGGATGTACATGACTCCCCATTATTAAACATTTGTTCTATATAAATAAACAAGTGGTGGCTAAATTTGCATCGTTATTAACTGCATACTATTATGAAAAACTTAATCTATCTTGTTCCAACATTATCTTTAGTCAGCTGTACCTCTCAGCAAGTGGAAGAAAAGCCGAATGTGATTGTGATTCTTGCCGATGATTTGGGCTTTGGCGATGTCAGTGCTTATGGCTCGACTACGATTCATACTCCGAATATCGATAGCTTGGCTCATGGAGGAGTCTGCTTCACGAACGGATATGCTACTTCGGCAACGTCCACTCCCAGTCGTTATGCGTTGATGACCGGTATGTATCCGTGGAAAAATAAAGAAGCAAAAATTCTGCCGGGAGACGCTCCTCTCATTATCAATGAAAATCAGTTCACCTTGCCGAAGATGATGCAGCAATGCGGTTATGCGACGGGAGCTATCGGAAAGTGGCATTTGGGAATGGGAGACGGAAATGTCAATTGGAATGAAACCGTGAAACCGGGTGCAAAAGAAATCGGTTTCGACTATTCTTGCCTGATTGCAGCAACCAATGACCGTGTCCCGACCGTTTACGTGGAAAACGGCGATGTAGTAGGACTCGATCCGGCCGATCCCATCGAAGTGAGTTACGAGCATAATTTTGAAGGCGAACCGACTGCCATTTCTCATCCGGAGATGCTGAAAATGCAGTGGG
>ENA-OQJX01000297-OQJX01000297.1-human-gut-metagenome-genome-assembly--contig:-NODE-297-length-29820-cov-9.983599_pt1 | contig 29820 bp, 32 predicted proteins | sample MGYA00242615_ERZ504782 | MGnify/ENA primary metagenome ERZ504782 (study PRJEB26092, sample SAMD00036354) | human gut metagenome | host: Homo sapiens | study: EMG produced TPA metagenomics assembly of... | reverse complement strand
GTGCGCCCCTGTCGGCTGCGGCGGCGGCAGGGCATCGCCCCGTTGGGCGGGCATCGACTTCGGCGAAGCCGTGGCGAATACGTATCCGGTCAGCGAGGATGTGACCCTGTTGCGCGCGGACAACGGCCAGGTGCAGCTCGCGGCCAACGAATACGGCAAGGCCGCGGCGTCTATATCTCCGGCCTGCCGTATTCGGCGGCCAACGCCAGGTTGTTGGAACGTGCCCTGTTCTGGGCCAGCCACAAGGAGGACCGGTACGCGGCGTGGAGCTCCAGCAACCCGGAGTGCGAGGTCGCCCACTTCCCCGGACAGGCTTGTACTGCGTGGTCAACAACACCGACCAGCCGCAGACGACCACCGTGACCCTGGCCGACGGTCGAGCGAGACCTTCGACCTCCAGCCCAGCGGCATCGCCTGGCGCAACGACTGACAAAGTTAGTCCACTGAGGGGAGAAATGCGGAAAATAGAGGGCTTTCTCCCCTCAAAGAGGTACATCGGTCCCCATGCAAAATGCTATCTGCTTTCAAAGGGGTGCCAGTTCGTCGAAAATCCAAGTATGGGCGTTGAAATATCAACATCTATACTTGGGTTTTCCGCATCGCGGTACCTCTTTGAAAGCAGATAGCATTCTGCAACGGCCAGAATGTGCATCTTTGAAAACAGATACCCCTGTATGCGCGTTCGTCCACGGTGTTGTGGCTCGTTCTCGGGTGTTGCAAATCATATCAATGTCTATTTATGTATATATACTTAACAAATAAGCAATGCCGCTTATTGCGGCTTTATAGGGAGATTGGACCTCATCATGGCCGCAAACAAGGAAACACTATTTGACATCGCCTCACACTTCGCACTGGAGGGCAATATCATCAGCGTCGAGCCTTATGGCGACGGACACATCAACACCACTTATCTGGTGGTCACTGATGGCCCCCATTACATCCTGCAGCGGATGAACACCAGCATTTTCCCCGATACGGTAAATCTGATGCGCAATGTCGAACTAGTTACTTCTGCCCTCAAAGCTCGGGGCAAGGAGACATTGGATATCGTGCCCACCACTTCCGGCGCAACGTGGGAAGAGATCGATGGCGGTGCGTGGCGTGTATACAAATTCATCGAGCACACCGTGTCTTACAATCTCGTGCCGAATCCAGATGTATTCCGTGAGGCCGGCAGGGCATTCGGCGACTTCCAAAATTTCCTGTCCGGGTTCGATGCCGGTCAGTTGACCGAAACCATCGCGCACTTCCACGACACCCCTCATCGTTTTGAGGATTTCAAGGCCGCCCTTGCCGCGGACAAGCTCGGCCGTGCCGCAAGCTGCCAGCCGGAGATTGACTTCTATCTGGCCCATGCTGATCAGTACGCCACCGTGATGGATGGATTGAAGGACGGCTCGATTCCGCTGCGTGTGACTCATAACGACACCAAGCTGAACAACATTCTCATGGATGCCACTACCGGAAAGGCGCGTGCGATCATCGACCTCGACACCATCATGCCGGGCTCAATGCTGTTCGATTTCGGTGATTCGATTCGCTTTGGAGCCTCCACTGCTTTGGAAGATGAGAAAGATTTGGATAAAGTGCATTTCAGCACCGAGCTGTTCCGTGCTTACACCGAAGGTTTTGTGGGAGAGCTGCGCGGCAGCATCACCGAGCGTGAGGCCGAGCTGTTGGCTTTCAGCGGCAACCTGCTCACCATGGAATGCGGCATGCGTTTCCTCGCCGATTATCTGGAGGCGACGTGTACTTTGCCACGAAGTATCCTGAGCACAATCTGGTACGTACCCGTACCCAGATCAAGCTGGTGCAGGAGATGGAGCAGAAGGTTGATGAGACGCACGCCATCGTTGCGGACATCATGAAATAGAACGTAGTCCCCGCCAATAGTTCACATTTATGAACACGAGCGAACAGAAAACTTGCGCAAAAGTTCGATTTTGGCACAATCTGTGATAAAGTTGGCAGCGAAGGAAACCGAAGGCAACATCCTTCCCAAGGAGGAAACATGACCACTGTTCTGGTTACGGGCGGCGCTGGATTTATTGCTACCCATACCGACATCGAACTGCTCAACAAGGGCTATGACGTTATTTCCGTGGACAACTACGGCAATTCGTCTCCGGTGGCACTTGAGCGTGTCGAGCAAATCACCGGCAAGCCGGTCAAGCGCTACGACGGCGACGTGCGTGACGAGGCTCTGATGGAGCGCGTCTTCACTGAAAACAACATCGACTGGGTCATTCACTTCGCCGGTCTCAAGGCCGTGGGTGAGTCCGTAGCCAAGCCGATCGAATACTACGACAACAACCTGTACTCCACGCTCGTGCTCCTCAAGGTGATGAAGAAGCACAACGTCAAGAAGATCATCTTCTCCTCCTCCGCCACCGTGTACGGCAGCCCGAAGGAGCTGCCAATCACCGAGGAAACGCCGACTGGCGGCACCACCAACCCGTACGGCACTTCCAAGCTGTTCCAAGAGCAGATCCTGCGCGACGTTCACGTGGCCGATCCGTCCTGGACCATCGTGCTGCTGCGCTACTTCAACCCGGTTGGCGCTCACGAGTCCGGCCTGCTTGGCGAAGATCCGAAGGGTATTCCGGCAAACCTCACCCCGTACGTGGCCAAGGTCGCGGTTGGCGAGCTGAAGGCCGTTCAGGTCTACGGCGACGATTACGACACCCCTGACGGCACCGGCGTGCGCGACTACATCCACGTGGTCGACCTGGCCAAGGGTCACGTGGCCGTTATCGACCACATCGACAAGGAAGGCGTGTTCGTCTACAACCTGGGTACCGGCCACGGCTACTCCGTGCTCGAGGTCATCAAGGCCTACGAGAAGGCTGCCGGCCACCCGATTCCGTACGTGATCAAGCCTCGTCGCCCCGGTGACATCGCTGCATGCTATGCCGATGCCTCCAAGGCCGCAAAGGAGCTGGACTGGAAGGCCGAGCTAACCATCGACGATATGGCCGCTTCCTCCCTCAACTGGCAGACCAAGAACCCCAACGGTTTCCGCGACGCCGAGTGATTTTTAGCTCCCGCTGGCGGATCTGTCGAACGAAGTGAGACTGAGGGTGGTTTGTGCCGCATGACGTTGACCACCCTCAGTCGGCTACGCCGATAGCTCCCGCAGCGGGAGCTATCTTATATCTCACACAATCCGTCGATCGGCGGCCCAGCGCGTGAGCTCGGTGCGATTCGAAAGCTGAAGCTTTCGTAGCACCGAGCTCACGTGCGTTTCGACCGTCTTAATCGAAATGAACAGTTCCGCAGCAACTTCCTTATATGTGTATCCGCGGGCAATCAATCGCATGACTTCTTGCTCGCGGGCGGAAAGTCGGTCCAGTTCCTCATCATGCGCGGGTGCGGCACCATCGGCTCCGGCGGCCGGCACACCTTGGAATGCAGAGAGCACGAATCCGGCCAGTTTCGGAGAAAACACGGCGTAGCCTTCATGCACCTGCTTGATGGAGGAAATCAAGTCAGCGCCAGTAATCGTCTTGGTCACATACCCTTGGGCACCGGCGCGAATCACCGAACCCACATCCTGCGGTGCGTCCGAAACCGACAAGGCCAGGAACACAGTAGCGGGGGAGTAGGCGCGTGACTTGGTAAGGATCTCGGCACCGCCGCCACCTTCGCCGCCCGGCACGTGCACGTCCAGCAATACCACTTGTGGTTTGGTCTGGGCAATCATCGCCACCGAGCCGGGCACGTCCGCCGCCTGGCCGACAATGTCAAAGGAATCACGCAGGGTGGCAATCACGCCGGCGCGAAACATTTCGTGGTCATCCACTACCGCCACGCGAATGCGGTCTGCTGCAGCTTCACTCATCGATGCTCTCCTTGTGTCGATTTCAATGCAATCGGCATATGCATTCTCACTTCGGTGCCCCAGCCGGCTCTGGATACGATTTCCACTGTACCGCCGCGGCGTTTGATACGCCCGATAATCGACTCACGGATGCCTAATCGGTCTGGCGGTATTGTATCGATATCAAATCCTTCGCCGTGGTCGCGCACGAACACTTCGACCGTCGTATCTGTAGCTTCGCAGTAGAGGGAGATCGGCTCGCTGCCATGTGTGACGGCATTGACCAGCGCCTGACGCGTGGCGTCCAACAGCGCATCGGTCTGGGCGCTTGGATGGGCATCGCCACAGTGACCACCTCAATCGGTTTGCCATGTTCGTCCTCAACCTCGGCGGCGATCTGCTTCAGCCCGGCGCTGACGGAACGATCCGATGTGGAACGTTCCTGATACAGCCATTCGCGCAGCTCGCGTTCTTGCCCGCGCGCCAGGGTGAACACAGTGGCGGGGTCTTCGGAATGCAGTTGGATGAGCGCCAGCGTCTGCAACACGCCATCATGCAGATGGGCGGTCATGTCCGCGCGCTCTTCCTCGCGCTCCTTCAACGCCTGCTCGCGGGAAAGCCTTTGTAGCATGGCATTCGCCCATGGCATCACCGCCAGTACAATGCACGCAATCATAATGAATCCACTGAGCATGATGCGACGTGGCGAGGTGCCCCACCCGACGTAGGTCACGTTCGACACATATATGGCCCATCCCATGAAAATGAGTGCGATGCCACCCAGCATGGAGAGCAGCTGTGTGCCGTTCGGGCTTAGATTCATCCAGGCCAAGGCTATGCCGGCCAGTCCAAGCAGCAGCGGAATGATGAGTTGGCTATCAGCGCCGGTGCCGACCAGCAGCAGGCCGATGGTCAGCAACACGAACCCGGCCAACGCCACTAACGCAGGTTTCGGGGCGCGCTGGATGGCTTCGGATAATGACTCAGCCGAGACGGCCGTGTCTTCAACGCCGGCCTGTGCGGGCTGGTTGCCCCGCGCGAGCGGAGCTTGCTCCACTGGTATATGTTCCGCACTTGCCACAGCCTGAGGATCGCCGGCCGGCATGAAAATCCATAGGAACACATAGGCGATAATGCCGGCGCCATACAAGCAGGTCAGTGCAATGAATGCCAGCCGAACCCACATCACAGAAATGCCGAGATGTAGTGCGATGCCTTTGCAGACGCCGGTGAGCCAGCGGCCTCGTTTGGGTCGCATCAACGGCATACGCGCGGGCAGCAGCGGTTCGGGAATTGATGTCATATCTCTATTGTGCCGCGTTCAGGGCTTTGGAACCGGGGTTTTACATGGTGTTCAGGGAACAATCAGGGTGTTCCCCGAGCCTTGTGGCTGCGTTCGGGCTGTGTAATGGAAGCATGAGCAGTCCACATATGAATTCGTATCAACAGCCGCAGCCGGGCAAAGCTCCGCGGCGTTTCTTTACATGGGTGCGTTCTTCCGGATTAATCCGCGGCAATGATCGTTGGATTGGCGGCGTATGCAGTGGTATCGCGCAGCGTCTCGGTTGGAGCCCGACATTAGTGCGTGCGCTGATGATTGTGGCCACGCTGTTCTTTGGTTTTGGCGCGGCGCTATACGCAATGGGATGGTTTCTCATTCCCGATGTGCGCAGCGGACAGATTCTCGCCGAAGATTTGATTGAAGGCCAGTGGGATTGGAATTGTCTTGGCTGCTTCCTGTTTATGGCTGTGGCTGTGCTGATTCCAGGCGCCGGCTGGGTGTGCATTGCGCTCGCCGCTCTGGTGCTGTGGCTGATTGCGCAAAGCGGTGTTCGCCAGCAGGAAGGATACGGTTTCGGGTACCACGGTGGTCAGTCCACCGCGCCGCCGAATAATCCGAATAACCTTGCACCGAACCCCTCTATGCAACCGTCTGCAGCGATGCCTCCATATGTTTCACAACCTGTTTCACAGTCGGTTCCATATGTTTCACAGCCTGTTCCGCAGGCGGGGCAGCGGCCGTATAATCCCACAAGCAGCTCTGCGGCGATGCCGGTAGATGGCATTCCTGCGGGCAAGTATGCAATGCCCAATCCTGTCGCGGCTGCGGCGCCGCGTTCCTCCACCCGCCGCAAACCGGCCGGCCCGGTTGTGGTGCTGAGCGTATTGGGACTGTCCTTCATTTCTTTCGCTGCCGTTATGGCGGTGATTTGGGAATATGACATGGACGTCAGTGGCATCGTGCGCGTGGGCACCATATGGATTTCCGCAGTATGCGTGGTGATGGGTCTGATTGTCATTGTGCTGGGATTCAAGGGGCGTCGTGCAGGTGGACTGATTCCACTGGCTTGATGGCCGGAGCCTGCGCGATGTGCATGATTATCGCGAGCGGTACGTATGCCATCCGCCATTACGATGCGACGCATACCAATATCAGTTACACGGATATCACGCTGTCCAGTGCTGGCGGCCATGCGTCGGTGGACGCGTATGGTATGAACCAGGTGCAGGTCAACGACCAGTTTTATGCGGATTCCAGCCAACGGACATTCGATAAACTCGTGAGGGGCGTATGGTTCTCCGGTGACGACTACGACTCCAGCCAGGCTGTGCTTGACCTGTCGGATTGGGAAAGCAGCCATGCGCCTCATAAGCTGGAATTGTCGAATGGCAATACGTCCATCAGCAACTGCCCGGCGGGAACCATCACCATATCCGCGGTTCAGGCTCAGGTTCACATCATTCTTCCTGACGGGTGCTCCTACGGCATTGGCAGTGCGTGGCGCGGGTACACGTACAGCAACAGCATGGGCGGCAAGTATGCGGTGATATATGACACGGTGGACCTTATCGGGTTTTCCGATACCGATCAGGGGTATTCCATCGACAGCTATGACACCAACTATGCCTGGATGACGGACGATAGCAAAATGCCGGCAAATGGCCCTGAGCTGCTCGTAGACATCCCCTTCTCGGCCGGCGCCCGGGTGAATATGATCTATATCTCGGATTGGGAAGGGTCGACGTATATGCAATTCAGGAACAACTTCGATACGACGAACGGATACACCGAGGACTCAGGAAAGGCAGAATGATGAGCGACGACACCAAGGAACTGAAGACCATCGAAGACCAGTCCAAGACCCGTCCGCTGTCGGTATCCGACGATGCAGACGAGACCAAGGTGCTGCATTCGCCCGATAATGAAACGGCGGCTGAGACCGAGGTGCTGCCAACAGCTGCAGATGCGGTGGAGACCTCGGCCCTGCCCGTGGTTGACGGCAGTATTGATGAGACTCGGCCAATGACTACGGCGGCTGATGGTTCGGCAACGACGGTGATTCCGGCTGCTGACGACAATCAGGAATCCGAAGATATCGTGTCGGACGACCACGAGAAGACGATTCCTCTGGAGGCGGTTGCCGATACGTCAATTCCGCCCGCAAGCGACATTCCGCTCTATGCGGCGGGCAACGCTTCCTCGGGGAATGAACAGACTGCATCTGGAACTTCGCCTAATGCGGAATTCGCCTCATCCGCACAGCCTGTGGATGCTCAGTCTCAGTCGAGCACAAGGATGGAACCCGCCAAGAAAAGTAGCATCAGTACACTGACCGTTGTTTTCGGTCTATTGGGCGTATTGATTGGCGCATTGGGGTTGTTCTTCGGCGTGACGTTCCCCGATATGCTGATCACACAGTTCGCCGCTGATCCGCAGGTGTTGGTGGCTATTGTCTGCGCAATAGTGGGCGTGGTCTTGGTGTCCATAGCTATCGTGTGGGCCATTATGGGCGCCGTGAAGAAAAAATAACTCGTATTGTTTGGCAAGCCCCTTTGCGAGCACAGCTGACTGAGGGGCTAAGAAATCATACTTCGGTACTATGCGATATCTGAAGTAAGGCGTTCTATGCTTGTGGGGGAGGTAGAACGGATGACGCGGATCACAGTGCGGCGAGTGCTGAATATCGCTGCGATTGCGGTGGTGATTGCGTTAGTGTTCTCCCTGCTTGGCTGGGCGATGATGCCGCAGTGGAGCACTCGGCCTTATAGCGATCATATTGCCGTTTCCTCGCCTGATCCCGCTATTGCTCCTGCTCATGCGGACATTCCGCATGAGGGCAGATATCGCACTCGTGAAACGAAGTTGTCTATTGAAGTGGACGATGGAGTCACGTTGCCGGCCATCTTGCGGGAGCCGATTGATGCGCCTGGCAGTCGCCCGGCCTGCCTGTTCATCCATGGATCCGGCACCAGCGGGGCCGAGGACTTCGGCGACATTGCCAACGCTATGGCATCCGCCGGTATTGTGACGCTGGTTCCGGCCAAGCGCAATGACAATTACACCGTGCTGCATCGCGACTACCAGCGATTCGCCCGCGAATACAGCAGTTCTTTGGATGTGTTGCGTAGCACTGCAGGCGTCGATCCGGCAAAAACCGGCATCTACGCCGAATCCGAAGGCACATGGATATCCACGATTCTGGCATCCAAGCGGCAGGATATCGCTTTTGCCGTCCTGACTTCGGCACCAGTATTTAAAGGTCGCGAGCAAATGGCCATGGCCGTCAGCGCCTATATGCATGAAGCCGGCGCGCCCGCTCCTGTGGTCAAAGACACGGCCAAACTCATGTCGCTCAACTACGCTCCTTTTGATCTTGCCTATGCCGATTTCGATGCCGATCATTACCTGCGTTCTTTGACCATGCCGCTTCTGGTGAATTACGGCGCTTATGACACCGCCATGCCCATTGAGCAAGGTGCGCAGCGCATCATTGACGCGGCTCGCAGCGCAGGCAATGAGAACGTTACTGTGCGGTACTTTGTCGGCAACCATCAGATGCGGGCCGGCAAGGGACTGTTCACGCTGAATCTACCGTTGGCGCAAGGGTATACGCAGGCGTTGGAGAACTGGGTGAATGGTATTGCCGCAGGCGCTCAGGCTGACGGATGGGCCACGCCACAGATCGCCGGAGTGCATCCTCATCAGCAGTTTGCGGCACCGCAGCAAACCAAGTCGGGTATTATCGGCTCGCTTGGTGTGTTGGCGGGCATCATGATTGCAGGCCCGGTGCTTATGCTGATTGCGGTCATACTTGGTATTGCCATGGATATTGTGGATTGGCTGCGCATGCGCGGTGCGTTGGGTCGGCGTGTACCAGGACGAAACATGCCTGTCGGATGGAATCAGCCGTATCGGAGAGATGCCGGTACGCATGTTGACGATGACGGCAACCGTCACCGGCGTCGTAATGCAATAGTCGTTGACGGTAACCGCCTGTACATGTTGCGCGATCGGCGTGCGATGCATGCCAATCCTGTGTTGGCGTGGCGGGCCATGCCCCGTGGTGTTGCAGGGCCTATTGCCGGCTTAGGCGTTGCGATAATGGTGATTACCGTGCTGCTGTACGGGTATATGGGTGCCGTAGGGGTGGCGGCTGTATATGTTATGCCGCATCCGCGGCTTTTCGGCATCGGATGGCGGGTATTGCAGGCGTTGACGGTGGTGCTGGTACTGCTGTTCGCCGTGGTCGCGGAGCGGTTATGGCGTCACCGCGCAGACATCATGGGCGCTCGCCGTGCGGCCGGCATCATCATGGTGGTGGCCGCGCTCGCTACATGCACCACACTGGCGTTCTGGGGTCTATTCAGCCTGTAGTTGTGGTGCGCGCAGCGTCAGCGTTGAGCCGCCTCGGCCTCGTCAAGAGTGCTGAACCCGCCGAGTTGCACGGTGTTCAGCAAAGTTTCTTCGGTGATGTTGTGCTGAGGGGTTGTGTCGGCTCGTTCGCGGATCATCGCTTCATAGAGGTCAAAAGTCATGTCGGAGTATGTGCCGAGTTCGCCGCGTAGATATGTTTCAAATGAGGTGGTCGTTGGCGCGTCCTCGGCGGTGGTCAGCACGCGCATCGCCTCGCCAAGCTTTGGGTACCGCGAACGGAAATCGGCGGCCCACGCCACTTGCTGGGCGATTACCTGTTCTTGCCTGGACACACGAGATTCAGTCAGGCGCGGAATGTACGGTTCGATGTTCTTTGCGAAGTCGTCGGGTGCGGTGGAGGCCATCATGCGGCCGTATTTTTCGGTGACGAGATTGCGGCCAACGTGGTCGGCTTCGTCCAAATCAGCGGCGTAGCTGGAGAGTAGTGGCCGTTCCCATGTGAGGAACTGGGCCAAACGCATCTGGTGGAAAACCGGCCAATTGCCTTGGCAGGCGGCACGGCCGCCCTCGTTATTGGTGTGCTGAAATTGGTTCCATTCATGGTGCACAATGGTTTCACGCAGTTCGTCGGTGGTAAGGTTGTCGGTCATCTTCGAGCCTCACAAACTCTTGAGCACTGGATCGTCGGAGGCGATGTGATCTTCAATGTAAGGCCGTTGCCATTCCAGGAAGGTTTCGGTTGACGTGGTCAGGTGTTCCCTCTGGAGTTCCTTGACAATCTCTGCGGCGATATGTTCCACAATCCCGTTGATTTGGTCAATCGCCGGGGCGGAGCCCTTGCCGCCCTCGCCGAAACCGGCGCCGCCGTAGCAAGCCGCTGAGCTCAGCCGCATTACGCTTTCCAGTTGTTCGGCCACATCAGGCAGCAGCGCGAACATCGATTTGGACAGCTTGCGCAGTGCCGCGAACTGCCATTTGTAGTACGGCAGATAGCCGGCCACCATCGGCACATTGATGAGAAACACCAATGAGGAGGCGGCATTCACGAACTCGTGGATGGACAGCCATGCGGCGGCGCCATCGCCACGTTTCAGCGAACGTGGCAGATTGTATTGACCGGCTTGTGCGATCATGCCCAAACGCTTGGAAATCAATGCCAGTCGCACATCGCCCGGCATATCTTTGAATCCTTGGCGGGTCTTGGAGAATTGCCCGGTGGGGTCGGCAAACACCTCGCCGTTGGTGGCGGCGGCCAGTGTGGCCTCATCCAGCATCAACCATTCGTGAGGCGAAGTCTGTGCCGGAGCGGTGCGGTATCCGGTGATCGACTCGAAGAAATCGCCGATGCGGAACACGCCATCGCGTCGATTTACGCCCTGTGCGCGTGGAGTGGCGGGGGAGGGAGTGCCATGGTCTGTTGCAATAGCCGAGGTATTCGTGGAGAATACCGCATGCCCTTGTGCGTCAATGCTGAAGTCTCGGGGCAGCGCGTCATAATCGGTCTGCAGTTGCTCGCCGATGACGGCGTAATCCTCATCGGAAAGCCACAAGCAGAATCGCGGGCCGAAGTCATGGTCCTGCGAATATGCGTCATCGAACCCATAGCATTCCGATCCGTGTCCCACCAGACCGACGGCGATGCGAGAGACATATTGTGGGTACTTTGTCGAGAGCATCGGTTTGCCGACCTGCGTCCAGAAAGCGCGGGCCAGTTTCAGTCCGGAAATTCCAACTGCAAGAGTGGCGGTTGCGGCGGAATCGGATACTGGGGCAGTCGGCATGACTGGCGCATCGGTGGAATTTTGGCTTGCGGCTTCGGCGTTGGCCGCTTGCTGCGTGGGCGCAGTGGTTGCATCCGTAGTGTCGTTCGGAACGATATCGATACCCGCGGCTTGTGCCTGGGACTCGGCCTGCCGCAGATTGTCTTCGGTGATACGCCAGTAATCGGTGTCCTTGCCGTAGCATTCCTCGATCACGTCCAGCGCATGACGGTACCCGGCGACGGCATCTGCATATCGCTTTTCGGCAAAGCATACCTGCGCGTAGCCGGCCAATGCGGAGGCGTAATGTGCGGAATGCTCCAGATGACCGGTCTTATAGATATCCAATGCCTTGGCCGCGTGCCAGTGGGCGCCTTCCAGCTTGTGCTCGGTCAGCAAGGTCAGCGCCAGATTTGTATGAGAGCTGGCTACGTCGATGTCATTGTCCGGGTTCACGCTCGATGCTTCGATGATGCGGAGTGCTTCGCGCAGCTCAAGCTCGGCCTTATCCGGTCGGTTCGTTTCGCTGTAGAGCATTGAGAGGTTATTGTGAAGCGCCGCAAGTCTGCGGTCGGTGGGCGCCAGCGAATGACGGCATACATCCTGGGCCTGATGGTAGAGGTCTTCGGCCTGGTCGTATTGCTTGGCGGCGCGCATGGCGGTGGCGCAGTTGATGAGCGTGGTGGCCCATGCTTCGGATGTACCGGTGGTCAGGCCCATGCGAGCGGCCAGTTCCAGAGCTCGCTGCACGATCCACTGGTTGTCCTTATGACGTCCTTGCGAACGGTAGAAGCCCATTGTTTCGTTGAGTACGGTCAACAGTCCGGCTTCATCGCCGGCATTCTCTGCGTCAACCATCGCCTGTTCCAAATACGGGCCGGCTTCGGTGGCGGCCGCATGACGGTCGAAAATCGCGTCCAATCCGTTCAGGAATTGTTGGGTGTCAAAGCTCGTTGACGATTGTTCGGCGTTGGTCGCGGCCTGATTTTCTGGGTTGTTCGCGTGTTGTGCCGCGGCCGCTGCGTCTGTGTCGTCAGCATCATTCGGGCCGTGAGCGAATTGTGCGGCAAATTGTTTGAGCAATGCTTCTTCGTCAGCCACGAGAGACCTCCCTGAATCGCGTCTGATTCCAGTCTATTAATACTGTGCACAGACACGTCAGGGAATAGGCTGTGAGCTTGGTCTCAGTCGACCTTGATTTCACGCATGCGATGGATGGCCTCGGTGTCCGTTTCGCATCGCCATGAGTAGAACGTGAGCAGGCCGACTGCGAGCAGGGTGAGAGGAACGCCACCCAAACCGGTGAAGCGGTAGTTCATGGAGAATGAAGTGAGCATAGCACCGCCCACAATCGAGCCGATGGCATTGCCAAAATTGAATGCCACTTGTACGGCGGCTCCTGCAATGAGTTCGCCGCCTCCCTGACCGGCCTCGGTCATCAGCAATTGTTGCGGTGCGGAGATGAAGAACAATCCGAATGCAATCCAGAACGTCAACAACGCGGTAGTGCATGGTTGCCGGGCAGCAGCACCACAAGCAGCAGACCAATGCAGGAGATGGACTGGCCGAGAGCGGCAGTGCCGGCATGACGCCACCGATCGGTAATACGGCCACCGATGATGCCGCCAACTACCATGCCGAATCCGGCGAGCATCATCAGCATTGGTACGAGGGAAGATGACCAGCCACCAGTCTTTTGCAGCCAGGGAGAGATGTAGCTCCACCAGCAGAACACGCCTGCGTTGCCAGTGAACACGGCAGCCAAGATCACCCAGGGGCCTCGGCGAGTGAGGAATTTGAACTGACCGGCGATGCCGGCATCTTTGATTGGCGCCACGAATGGAATCCATGCCAGTGACAGCACTATCGTCATTGCGGCCCATGCGGCCAGAATGCCGAAGGCAAGACGCCAGGAGAGAAACTCGGCCATCAAGGTGCCTGCCGGCACGCCCAACATATTGGCCAAAGTTTGTCCCGTGACCATTATGGATACGGCCTGCGCCTCTTTGCCTTTATCGGCCAGGGTTTTGGCGATAAGCGTGGCGGTGCCGAAGAATGCGCCGTGCGGCAGACCGGAGATGAATCGCGCAATGACGAGCATGGCAGCGTTGGCTGAGAATGCGGAGAACAGGTTACCCATCAAGGCGATAACCATGAACGCAATAATGAGATCCTTTGGTGGCACTTTGCGGCCGAACACCAGAATCAATGTGCCGAAACACACGCCGATGGCATACGCGGAAATATAGTGGCCGGCGGTAGGGATGTCCACGCCGGTGGCGGCTGCGGCCTGCGGCAGAATGCCCATCATCACGAACTCGGCGGCGCCGAGAATGAATGCGCCTGAGGCCAGCGCAAGCAAGCTCTTCTTCATATTTCCTCTCATGAGATTTCACGGTATTGCATACGGAAGCAGCGATCGATTGATTCGGGCGATATGTTACGGTGCGCCATCAACAATGCCATGAGCATGTGTTGCTTTGAATGCTTATTCCTTGTGCCGGTATTTATTCAGAGTCGTGCTGCACTTGAATAATGTTTTTTCGACACCTGCAACCATTCCAGCAATGAAATATCGCTGAAGAAATAGATAGGCAATGATGACGGGCAGTGCTGCGAGCAACGCAGCTGCGGCGCCTGTTCCGATATTGTTAGTTTGAGCTGCGAAAAATGCGGCTACTTGTGGAGCGATGGCATGTGGTGGTGCTCGATCGACCAAGAAGTCTGTCTGGGTGCAAATGCGCATTCCCGAAGATATTGCCATTGCGTCGGTGGATGGAACCGTTGATTGGCGGATTCTAGTGGTGGTTGCAACACAGGTGTTGCAACCACCACTAGAATCCGCCGACTTTCTTTAAGTCTCGGAACCCAAAATAATGATGTGGATAGTGATACTTGGTGAGGATAAAACAAAAAAGGAGAAACGTTGAAAGATCAACGTTTCTCCTTATGGGTCGGGCTGGCGGGATTTGAACCCGCGGCCTCTTCGTCCCGAACGAAGCGCGCTACCAAGCTGCGCTACAGCCCGTTTTGGCAACAGTCGTAGATATTACATTATGGTGCTGGACAAAGCAACTCGGCATGTCGTTCTTAATCGTAGGCTTTGCGTACACTGATGAACCATGGCTGAAGTTGTTGAGAACACTGAAAATACTGAGAACGAAACCCCGGCAGTCCCGCAGATGAGCACTGTTGAGCGTGCGGAAATGCTGCTCAAGCAGGATGCCACTATCCGTGAGAAAATCAAGTCCGGCGCCACGCTGGACGAGGCTGTGGATCCCTCCAATAAGGAGTTCGGCCCGCTGGGTCACCCCGAGCAGGTGCAGATGCGCGTGGCCAAGCGCGCGATGATGCTTGAGTCCGGCATTGCCCCCTACCGGTGCACCTTGATGTGACCAACACCATCGAAGAGGTACGCGCCAAGTACGACGCAAGCTCGAAGCTGGCCAGGAGACCGAAGACATGGTCGGCATCGCCGGCCGCGTGCTGTTCCTGCGCAACGCTGGCGGCCTGTGCTTCGTGCAGCTGTCCGCCGGCGACGGCACCAAGATTCAGGCATGATCTCCAAGAAGGAGATCGGAGCCGACTCCTTGAAGCAGTTCAAGCAGCTCGTTGACCTTGGCGATCATCTGTACCTGAAGGGTCGCGTCATCGCTTCCAAGACCGGTGAGCTGTCCGTATTCGCCACCGAATGGGCCATCGCATCCAAGGCTCTGCAGCCGCTGCCGGCCCTGCACAAGGATCTGAACGAAGACACCCGCACCCGCAAGCCGTACATCGGCATGATCGCGGACGAGAACATTCGCAACATGGTGCGCAACCGTTCCAAGGCCGTGGCATCCCTGCGTCGCACCTTCGATGCCCACGACTTCCTCGAGGTCGAAACCCCGATGCTGCAGACCCTGCACGGTGGCGCGGCCGCCCGTCCGTTCACCACGCACATGAACGCCTTCGACCTGGATCTGTACCTGCGCATCGCCCCGGAACTGTTCCTCAAGCGCTGCCTGGTCGGCGGCATCGACCGTGTGTTCGAGATCAACCGCGATTTCCGCAACGAGGGCGTCGACGCCACCCATGCTCCCGAGTTCACTATGGTCGAGGCCTACCAGGCCTACGGCACCTATGATTCCATCGGCCAGCTGGTCAAGGAACTCGTGCAGCAGACCGCTATGGACGTCTACGGTTCGCACAAGGTCACGCTGCTCGACGGCACTGAATACGACTTCGGCGGCGAATGGAAGACCATCAGCATGTACGACTCCCTGTCCGAGGCATTGGGCGAGGAAATCGTGCCGAACGGCGGCCCCGAGCACCCCGGTACCTCCGTGGAGCATCTGGGCGAGATCGCCGACAAGCTCGGTGTGGAGCGTGACGACGTGGAGAACCACGGCAAGCTCGTCGAGCACCTGTGGGAGCACTTCTACGAGGACAAGCTCTACGAGCCCACTTTCGTGCGTGACTTCCCGGTTGAAACCTCCCCGCTGGTCAAGGGGCACCGCACCAAGCCCGGCGTGGTGGAGAAGTGGGATCTCTACGTGCGCGGCTTCGAGCTGGCCACTGGCTACTCCGAGCTCAACGATCCGATCGTGCAGCGCGAACGCTTCGTGGCTCAGGCCAAGGACGCGCTCGCCGGTGACGAGGAAGCCTGCGATATTGATGAGGACTTCCTCGAGGCCCTTGGTGTGGGCATGCCCCCGGCAGGCGGCATGGGCATGGGCATTGACCGACTGCTTATCGCGCTGACCGGTGCCACGATTCGCGAGACCATCACCTTCCCGCTGGTCAAGCCGCTGGTTGGCTGAAACCTATTTCTGGCTCCCCTCGGGTGAGGGGAGCTGTCGAACGAAGTGAGACTGAGGGAGTCGAAGGGTGATACCGCCAGCGACTCCCCTCAGTCACTTACGGTGACAGCTCCTCTCAGAGAGGGGAGCCGAGTTATATCGGAAAGAAGGTTGCTTATGTCCATTGGTTTGTGGCTCAAGGGTGCGCGTCCCAAGACGTTGGCCACCTCCATCGCCTCGGTGATGGTGGGTGCGGCGATGGCTCGTGTGCATATCGAGCAGATGGGCACCTGCGTCGCAATCTATCCTGAGCCGGCTTATTGCGCCGCGAACCGGGCGCAGCAGGATCTGCTGTTGGGTCGGTTCTGGATGGTGACTTTCCTGTGCCTGTTGGTGGCGCTGTTCCTGCAAATCGCCGTCAACTATGCGAATGATTACTCCGATGGCGTTCGCGGTACCGATGCCGGACGTGGCGGTAGTGAATCGCAATCCGGCAAACCGCAGCGGTTGACCGAATCCGGTCTGGTGCCGGCCAAGCACGTATTCATTGCGGCAATCATCTGTGCAGGTATCGCCTGCGTCTGCGGCATTGCCGCCATCGTGATTTCCCAAGCATGGTGGCTGTTTGCCGTGGGCGCGGCCTCGCTAGTGGCCGGCTGGTTCTACACCGGTGGCAAGCATCCGTACGGTTATGTCGGTCTTGGAGAGGTCGGCGTGTTCCTGTTCTTCGGTCTGGCCGCAGTGTTGGGCACCGAATATGCGCTGTGTGGCATGGTGGATGTCGGCGGTCTGCTGGGTGCCGTGGCGGCAGGATTGTTCTCCTGCCACATACTGATGGTGAACAACCTACGTGATATCGACGAAGACCGCGAACATAACAAACGTACACTGGCCGTGCGTATGGGGGAGTCCGGCGCACGCACGTTGCTGATTGTGTGCTGTGTTATTGCATGGATTATTGCCCTACTGATGTGCGGCACATTATGGTGGCCGTGGGGTGTGCTGCTGCTGCTCTCTGGAGCGGGTGTGCCGGTGCGCATGATTTCCAGCGTCAAGAAGCATGCATTTGGCCCCGCTTTGGGTGCTGCCAGCTTCCAGACGCTGCTGTTCGCAGTGGTGCTTGCACTTTCCGTAGCGCTGTAATTCCCTCAGTCAGCTACGCTGACAGCTCCCCTTGGGAAGGGAGCCGGGAAAAGGAACGCGGCGTTGTGACCTAATTGAGATGAAATATCTAAGACGGATACTCGTGTTTGGCGGCATACGGCTGTAGACTGAACCGTATGACTTATAAATTAGTACTGCTCCGTCATGGACAGAGCGCATGGAATAAAACCAACCAGTTCACCGGCTGGGTCGACGTACCGCTGACCGAGCAGGGTGAAGCCGAAGCCAAGCGTGGCGGCGATCTGCTCAAGGAGAAGAACGTCCTTCCGGACATCGTGTTCACCTCCCTGCTGCGTCGCGCCATCAACACCGCCAACATCGCTCTGGATGCCGCAGATCGCCTGTGGATTCCGGTTCAGCGTGATTGGCGTCTCAACGAGCGTCACTACGGCGCTCTGCAGGGCAAGAACAAGACCGAGATTCGCGAAGAGTACGGTGACGAGAAGTTCATGCTGTGGCGCCGTTCCTACGCCACTCCGCCGCCCGAGATCGACCCGAACGACCAGTACGCCCAGAATAACGACCCGCGCTACGCCGGCGATCCGGTTCCGGAAGCCGAGTGCCTGGCCAACGTTGTTGAGCGTGTGAAGCCGTACTTCGAGTCCGCCATCGAGCCGGAGCTGCGCGCTGGTAAGACCGTGCTGATTGCTGCTCACGGCAACAGCCTGCGTGCCATCGTCAAGATGCTGGACAACCTGTCCGAGGATGAGATCGCCAAGGTCAACATCCCGACTGCTATCCCGCTGCTCTACGAGCTGGACGAGAACTTCAAGCCGATCAAGCCGCGTGGTGAGTATCTGGACCCGGAGGCTGCCGCCGCCGGTGCCGCCGCTGTCGCTGCTCAGGGCCAGAAGTGAGCCTAAGCCGCTAATACGGTAAGCATTAGGGGAGTCGCACAATTATCGTGCGACTCCCTTTTGCTATGCCGAAACAAGTTTCAAACGGTTTGTGCCGCTCCACCACGAAGCGAACTCCCCACCGCGAGGTGAAATACCCACGACGTTGTGAAATGCCCACCACGTGGTGTCCCAAAACGGCGGAATTCCGCGAAATGCAAAATTCGGCTGACATCGTGGTGGGAGATTCACTACGTGGTGAGACATTTGCTACGTGGTGGATATGCCGGTGTACCGCCTAAAAGCAACAAAAAAACGGCGTCCAGCCGTAGCCGGATCGCCGCTTTTCGGGCATCCTCCTCAAGCCACAGGAGGATAAGTGTTCAATTATCAGTCGATGTCGGTGCCTTCGTCGCGGGTCGGCTCCTTGGTGGGGTCGAAGCCGGAGACGATGTAGACCACACGGCGGGCGGCGGACACGGCGTGATCGCCGAGGCGCTCCAGGAAGCGGCCCAGCAGCACGATGTCTACGGTCTGCTGACGAGTGATCTCGTCGGACAGCGCCAGGTCGAAGGTCCGGTGATGCAGCTCGTCCAACTTGTCATCGGCCAGAATGATGGCCTCAGCGGTCTTGGCATCGCGGTCGGTGAGCATGGCCACCAGCTGATTGGCGGTGTTGTCCAGGAACGCGACCATGTCGGCAAATACCGGCTGAGCGGATTCCGGGATTGCGGCAGCCGGGTACGTGCGGCGTGCGGCTTCGGCCACGTGGCGGGCCAAATCGCCCATACGCTCGAATGTGGAGGCCAGACGCATGGTGGAAACCACCACGCGCAGATCGGTGGCCACCGGATTCTGCTTGGCGAGCAGCTTCACGCACTGGTCGAGAACGGAGGACTCCAAAGCATCGATTTCGATGTCGCCATCAATCACGGTTTGAGCGGCTTCAACGTCCTGATTCAGCAGAGCATCCCCGGCTCCTTTGATCGCTTTGCGCACATCTTGCGCCATGCGGTCGAGGTCATCGGCAACCTGCTTCAGCTCCTCGTTAAAAATAACGCGCATTTCTCCAGCCTTTCATGCTTCTCGTTGTGCAACCTGTACCAGTGTATTATTCCAGCATTCCGTTCCTACTTCAATGTAGATAATGGCAACCTCAAGTTGTTCTACTGTTCATTGGGTTGTTCACCTGAAATTCAGGTTATCGGCGTGCCGGTCGCACGTGAATGCCGCCGTACGTGTGGAACAATGAAAGTATGACATCGATGCCGTTTCCTGTTGTGGCTGCCCTCATTGTTGCGGCCGTTGTGTTGCTGGTACTAGTCGTTGTACTGGTGGTGGGATTCGTGACGCATCGCATTTCCTTGGATTCCCCGCTCATCGACGATGACGAGGATGACGACCTGTGCGACGATACCGCGGCCTTGCTCTCCATGCTGCCGACCACATCCATAGTGATTGATGACAATGATGATGTGGTGCGTTGCTCTCCGTCCGCCTACCGATTGGGTGTGGTCTCGGACGATGCCATTGCGGAGCAAGAGGTATTAAATGCCGTGCATGAGGTGCGGCAGTCCGGCGGCAAACGTCAGTTCGATTTGACCACCGCCACTCCCGAACGGTACGACAGCGCCGAGAACAGAATCGATCATGTAGAGACACGATCGGTGCATCGACCGAACTGGCTGAAAGTTACTGTGGGGCGCATCAATGAGCATTTCATCGTGGTGTTGATTGCCGATGTCAGTGAGGCGATTCGGTTCTCCCAGGTGCGTGATTCATTCATTACGAACGTGTCTGAACAGTTGCTCGGCCCCACTGAGGCCCTGGCCAAGCTTGCTGATTCTTTGGAGGCGGGAAACCTTGATGAGCGACAGGTGATGGACGATGCGCGGCAGGTGAAATCCAGCTGCAGCAAGCTCAATCACATGGTATCTGATTTGCTGCTGCTGATCCGTGCGCAGGAGCCTATTACGCCGTCTTCGGCCAACCGACTGAATGTGATGGAACAATTGCGGCGAGTGGCTGAACGTCTCGAACCTCTGGCTGCCCAGTCCAAAGTCCAGCTCAATGTCGCCGGCGATGAAGACTTGGTGATCAACGGCGAGACCGACCAGATCGACAGTGCCGTGACCAAGCTTATGGAAAACGCCATCGGATACTCTCCGGCGAATGGCACGGTGAGTGTGTCCGCGGTCAAATCCAAGGATGGAGAGCAGGCGGTAATCCGAGTCATCGACCAAGGCGTGGGCATTGCCAAGAAAGACCAAGCTCGTATCTTCGAGCGGTTCTATCGTGGCTCCTCGCAGAGCGAACGTACTGCGGATGGCGTTGGCTTGGGTCTGGCCATTGTCAAGCATGTGGCGCTGACGCATCACGGTGACATATCCGTATGGAGTGCGCCGGGACAGGGCAGCACGTTCAGTCTGACACTGCCGTTGGCCCAATGATCATTGACCGAGACGGCGGTAGTCCCAGCGGTCGAAGTGTTCCCAAATCAGCAGCAGCACGCCGATAATCACGCCAGCAGCGCACATGATGACCAGCGGAAGGGTGCTGTGATTAAACGCCAGTAGAATCAGGGCGATGACCAGCGCCACAGCCCACAGGCCCGTACCCATGCCAAATGCCTTACGCAAATCCACTCGCACGGGTTTGGGTGAGGGTTTGCGGACGGCTGGGTCGATAATGGGCGCGAACTTCATACTCAACGACAATAGTAAACAGGAACGTCAAAAAAATGAGAGGGGCTATACATGCCCCTCTCCTGTACGTCGATGAATCGCTGGATACGATTGCGCTACATATGCTCGACCACATAGTCAATGCATGCGGTCAGAGCAGTGACGTCAGACGGTTCCACAGACGGGAACACGCCGACACGCAGCTGGTTGCGCCCCAGCTTGCGGTATCCGGCGCAGTCGACGATGCCGTTCTCTCGCAGAATGGCAAGCACCTGACTTGCCGGAACCTGCTCGTCCAGATCAATAGTGGCCACTGCGCTCGAGCGTGCTTCCGGATCGGAGACGAACGGCTGTGCATAGTCGGAACGCTCGGCCCAGGAGTACAGAATGGAAGCGGACTTGGCGCAACGAGCGGTGGCCCAGTCGAGCCCGCCGTTGTTGTTCAGCCAGCGCACCTGATTCTCCATCATGATGAGTGTGGCCACGGCCGGCGTGTTCAGCGTCTGATCCTTGCGGGAATTGTTGAGTGCGCTGGTCAATGAGAGGAACGGAGGCACCCAGCGGCGTGCGCCTTCGAGGTGTGCGCTGGACTCAACACCTGCCGCACGGTCGATGGCGGCGGGAGAGAGCGCGGCCACCCACAGGCCGCCGTCGGATCCGAAGGCTTCTGCGGGGAGAAGTAATAGACGTCGGTCTGGCTGATATCCACCGGCAGGGCGCCTGCCGCACTTGTGCCGTCGATAACAGTCAATGCGCCGGATTCCAGACTCCCTGGTACACGGCGAATCGGTGCTGCGACGCCGGTGGAGGTCTCATTGTGGGCCCAGCAGTAGGTGTCCACGCCCTCGGTGAGTTCAGGCAGACGATAGGTACCGGGCTTGCCGGCGAACAACACCGGATCCTCAAGGAATGGTGCGTTGGCTGCGGAGGCGGCGAACTTCGCGCTGAACGAGCCGTACGTGCCGAATGCGGCGCGGCGGGTAATCAACGATGCGCAGGCGATTTCCCAGAACGCACTGGCGCCACCATTGCCCAAGGCGATTTCATAGCCTTCCGGCAGGTGGAAGAATTCGGTGAGCCCTTCGCGAATCGAGCCGACCAATTGCTTGACTGGAGTCTGGCGATGTGAAGTGCCGAGCAGTGTGGTGGCGCCGGCGTCGAGCGCGGCGATTTGCTCCGTGCGAATCTTGCTGGGGCCAGAGCCGAAACGGCCGTCACTGGGTTTAAGCGATGCGGGAATGTTCACTGTCATGATTCCAAGGGTAGCCAGAGTGGGGGAGCTGTGTCATGACTTTTCCGATAATCGGATGAACAATAGGCGGTAAACGGTTGGAATGAAGCACTTTTCCGGTGATTTCAGGACACGAAGTAAAACGTTTGATGCACCCGAAGTGTAGGCTATGCGTTTGGGCATTGGCCCCAGTTCGTTGTACAGTAGCAAATTGTGACGGAACGGTGACGCCCATATCAGGTGCCCGTGAGCCCATCCAAGGAGTTTTTACAGTATGAAGCATGCTTCGCACAAGGCGACCAAGGTCTCGCGCCAGCAGTTCAGCTTAGCGAAGGTATTTTTTGCCTCCGGTAAAGGGTCCCATCGTGCTCGCGCCGTTCGTGCCATGCAGGCTGCCGGCAGCGATGCCGCCGTGCTGGGTCTTGATCCCGCGGTAGCTGAGAAGATTAACGAAATCGCTCCGCAGACCCGTCGTTCTATTCGTCAGGCCGCCCGCGCGGCTGAACGTCGCAGCCATATTCTTGCTTCTGCCTCTCTGGCAGCTTTGGCCGGCACTGCCGCCACTGCAATGGCTTTTGCCAACACTGAAGAGAATTCCCCGGTGCTTGCCGATGCGGCCACTACGACTACGCAGATTAAGCGCGTCACCGATGTGAGCTCCGCTTCCCGTTCCGAGGCCCGTACCGATTTGAATGAATCCGCGGCCAATGCCACGCAGTCCTCCAACGAGGGCGGCTGGGGCCTGAGCAACTCGGACAGCTCGTTGAATACCGACTTGATGAACCACAACACCGCCAACAACCCGGTGGTTGCCGCGTGGATGGACGGGGATCAGTCGGTGCTGCCTGCTGGTTTCAATCCGAACCATGCTGTAGGCAGGAGCGCGTCAAACACTTACCCGTGGGGTCAGTGCACGTGGTACGCCTATCAGCGCCGCACCGAGCTGGGTCTGCCGGTTGGTGGCAGCTTCGGTAACGGTGGTCAGTGGGCCTCCAGCGCCAGCGCGCTGGGCTACTGGGTGGACAGCACGCCTCGCCATGTGGGCGACGTCGTGGTGTTCCAGCCCGGTCAGCAAGGCGCTGATTCCTACTATGGGCATGTCGCCGTGGTCGAGAAGATCAACGCCGATGGTTCCATCGAGATATCCGAATCCAATGTGAAGGGTTTGGGTGTTATCTCCTCGCGTTCGTTCACTGCTGCTGAGGCTGGCTCGCTGCAGTACATTCATTACTGATCTGGCGCATTCGGCACGCCGAAGAAATCCAATGTTCCCAATGGGAGCAGACGGCATCGCATTTTGGGCCATTAACCGGCACGGTGTAAGGTGAAGGATTTATGAAGGCAAAATCAGCACTTTCTTCTGTTTTCGCGTCCTGTGTGGCGGTGGCATGTCTGTTTGCTGTTGTTCCCGCAGCCTCCGCCGATGAAGGCACAGTGACCTCTACGAAGTCGTTCCCGTCCTACTCGCAGGTTCGTCGTAACCTGACCGCCGAAGCTACTTCCACCTCCACTGATGACAATTCCAGCTGGGGTGATGTGGAAAGCTTGAATGTGCCACAGACGCAGTCTCCGGCCGAAAAAGAAGCCGCAGCTCGTAAGGCCGCCGAAGAGCAGGCCGCTAAGGAGCAGGACGCCGCTCAAGCGGCTCAGGCTCAATCCGCTGCAGCCAGCCGTAGCCAGGCTCGTACTTCGTTGAGCTATGCCGATACCGGTGCCGGTGTTTCCGCTGGTGCTGCGGCATCCGTTGATCGTGCGTACTCCTTGATCGGCAGTGCGATGGACTGCACCGCTCTGGTGTCTGCCGCGCTGGCTGCCCGTGGTATCAGCTTCCATGGATGGCCGGAACAGTATGCCAATGTTCCCGGTGGCTATGTGGTGACCGATGGTTCGCTGCAGCCGGGCGATATCCTGATTTACAAGTACACCAACGGTACCAATGGCGGCGCTCACTATGATCATGTTGGTCTTTATGTGGGAGGCGGCAAAGCCATTCACGGTGGTTGGACCGGCGGCGTTGTGGCGCTTGCCGGCACGTTGCCTAATCGCCTGACCATGGTGGTGCGCATTCCGTAAGCGCCAAAGGCTTTATACATCGACTCCGATTGCGTCAGCGTCGGAGTCGATTGCGTTATAGGGCTGATTGATGCTTCGGCGTGTTGCCTATGAGACCAGTCGGTTGATGCTGTGCTCGACTGGTGAAGATTGCCCCGGGTGTGTTACAGTTCCGTGTTGATGATGAATGCTAAACACATTGCTTCTACATTGGTGACGATTGCGGCCGCTGCCGCAATGTTCGCCTGTGTGGCGCCAACGGTCAACGCTGCCGATACGGGCACTGCTGTGGTGTCTTCTCGCTCTTTCCCGAAAGTGACGACGGTCAAGAAGAACATTCTTGCCGAATCGACTGCCACCTCCACTGATGACAATTCCAGTTGGGGTGATGTGGAAAGCCTTGATGTGCCGCAGACGCAGTCTCAGGCTGAAAAGGATGCCGCCGCCCGTAAGGCCGCCGAAGAGCAGGCCGCCGCTCAGGCCCAGGCATCGCAGACCCAGGCCGCGAGCCGTTCGGCACAACGTGCCGCGATTCCGCAGGTTGATTTAGGCGGCGCCACTGGTTCCGGTGCTGATGTGGCCCGCTTTGCTTCCCAATTCAGCGGCTATCCCTATGTGTATGGCGGCAACACTCCCTCTGGTTGGGATTGCTCCGGCTTTGTGCAGTACGTATACGCGCAATTCGGCATCTCCCTGCCGCACTCCTCCGGCGCACAAGCCGGTGTGGGCATTGCTGTCGGTAGTCTCGCACAAGCGCAGCCGGGCGATATCGTTCCAATGGCACTCATGCAGCTATTTATATCGGCAATGGTCTGGTCATGAACGCACTGTCTCCTGGCTTGGGAACGCAGGTGACCAGCACTTCCGTGTTCTCCGGCGGATACTCCATTCGCCGCGTTCTGTAGCTCGCATTGCTCTTATGAAGCGCGTCCTCGGGGCGCGCTTTTTGCGTTTTTACCAGCGCTGTATGGAGTGGGGAGAAGTATTCCACGGCAAAGCGAGACATGTCCAGCAAAATTCCGTGTTGTTCTTTTTCGGCTGAGTTTGCCAGCAAATCCGAGTGTCGCGGGGTATTGTTGAAAGTACGCGATATTGCATATCGCAATAACTTCAAGGAGGTCGTCATGATTAACGACAAGGCCATTCTCGTCGGTGTTGACGGGTCGCATGCCAGCTATAAGGCAACATGGTGGGCCGCGAATTATGCCAAGCATGCCGGACTCACGTTGCAGATTGTCTGCGCGTATTCCCTGCCGAGCTATGCTGCTGTATCGTTCGATGCCACATATACGGCGATGGGGGATGACAACGCCGCGCATTCCGATGCTCAGGAGATTCTGTCCAAGGCCAAGGCCATCGCAGATGAGCAGGGTGTGGAAGCTGCCACACTAATCGTCACGGGCGATCCCGCTTCGGTGTTCGTCGAACTATCGCGCAACTACAACCTCATCGTTATCGGCAACCGCGGCAAGGGAGGCTTGGCCGAGCGTCTGCTGGGCACCACGTCTTCGTCGCTGCCGGCATATGCATACTGCCCGATTGTGGTGGTGCCGTACACCGATGATGACGGTAACCTGATGCACTTGAACAACACCATCACCAAGGTGGCTGTCGGTTCCGACGAATCCAAGTGGGGTCTGAAGGCTCTGGAGATCGCCGCCGACTTCGCGGCCGTCTGGGGTGCCGAGCTGGATGTGATGTCCGCTGTGCCGAACCTGAAGGGGGTCGACGGTGAAGACGCAGTCATGGAATCCTACAAGGAAGACCTTGAGGTGCGTATCAAGCCCCTGCAGGAGGCCCATCCTGACCTGAAGATCAATAAGCAGATCGTCTCCGGCCCGGCCGTCAGTGCGCTGACCAAGGCCAGCTTCGACCATGATGTAGTGGTTGTAGGCTCTCGTGGGCGCGGTGGCTTCACCGGTCTGCTGCTGGGCTCCACCAGCCAGGGACTGCTGCAGCATGCCGCTGGACCGGTGTATGTGGTGCCACGCAAGTATGTGGAGGCTGCGGAGTCTCGTCTCGATACTGTGCCGAGCTCGCCCGCTGAGGTACCTACCAAGTCGCTGGAGGAGATTGCCGGCGTCGAGGAGATTCCGGTGACCAAGGCCGAGCCTGAGGTTGCCCAGAAGATCGAGGAAACCATCGATCCTGATCGGCAGTAAGTCTCAATACGGAAAGAGGCTCCCAATGGGAGCCTCTTCGTTTTTTCTGCCTTCGTTCGACTGCCGTCTCTCTCAGGCTTCGCCTACAGACAGCTCACTGGGCTGTCTGCTTCACGGCTCAGCCTCAGAGAGGGGAGCCAAGTAAGTCTCAGTGCTTGACGGTGACGCTCATGCGCACCGGGGTTTCCTGCACGTAGGTGTGCTTGACCGTGCAGCCCTTGTCGATGTGACGGGTGACACGCTCCTTGAGCTTGTCGGCGTCCTCATCGCTCAAGCCTGCGTCGGAAGCATCGATCACCACTTGCTCGTCAAAGCCGGTGTAGGCGTCGCCGTCGGCGTCATAGGTGCCATCCACCACAATCTTGGCGCCCTTGCCTTCACCCAGCGTGTGTTCGATGGCGAACTGGCTGGACAGTGCCGCGCAACCAGCCAGCGCGACCTTCATCAGATCACCCGGCGTGAACTGGCCGCGATCCTTGCCGAACTTGATGTGCGCGCCGTCATCGCTGAACGCATCCCATGAACCGTCCTTGTTGCGCTCAACCCACAGTCGCTTACCCATGGCTATCCTCTTTCATTTCATCCGTCGGCGAACTGGCTCTATCGACCGATACCGGCGGGGAAGCACGGTTCATGACCGGTGCTCCCGTTTATGTGGACGTCTCTATTATGCCTCTAAGCTACACTGGTGCGTATGGCTTTGACCGAAGAACAACTTGCAGATATCCGCACCCGTATTCCTGCGCGCCCCCAAACCGACATTCCCATGCCGTATGAGGATCTGGTGCGCAAGATTCTGACCGAAGGCACGTTGAAGTCCGATCGCACCGGAACCGGTACGATTTCCCTGTTCGGGCAGCAAATGCGTTTCGACTTGTCCCAGTATTTCCCACTGCTGACCACCAAAACGGTGTTCTTCAAAGGGCTGGCCTACGAGCTGCTGTGGTTCCTCAAGGGCTCTTCGAATATCAATTGGCTGCTGGAGCATAACGTCCACATCTGGGATGAATGGGCGGATGAGAACGGCGATTTGGGCCCGGTCTACGGCGTGCAGTGGCGTTCCTGGCCGGCTCCCACTCCTGAGGATCCGAACCGCACCATCGACCAGATTTCCAATGTGCTTGATCTGATCAAGAATCATCCGATTCCCGCCGTATGGTCGTCTCCGCGTGGAACCCGGCCGAGGTGGAGAAGATGGCGTTGCCTCCCTGCCATGCGCTGTTCCAGTTCTACGTGGCCAATGGCAAGCTCTCCTGCCAGCTGTACCAGCGTTCCTGTGACATGTTCCTTGGCGTGCCGTTCAATATCGCTTCCTACTCGTTGCTGACCATGATGATGGCCCAGCAGGCTGTCTTGAACCTGGCGAATTCGTCTGGACCGGTGGTGACTGCCACGTCTACGACAACCATGTCGACCAGTTCCTGGAGCAGCTGAGCCGAGACCCGTACCCTTACCCGACCATTGAAATCCGCAAGGCTGATTCCTTGTTCGATTACCAGTATGAGGACTTCACCATCGTCGGATACCAGCATCACCCCACCATCAAGGCGCCTGTTGCTGTCTGATATTGTCTGACCAGGCATTGTCCGCAGGGCATAAAACTTGGGCCGTGAACGCGGCCCGAGTCTGCGCTGTCCACTACACTAAGGCCCAGTTCCGCAATCCAAAAGGAGTACAGCGAAATGGAGCATGACAGTAGCCGTAGCGGCTATCACGAACCCGAGCCCGGATCTGCCGGGCTGTCTGCCACTGAAGAAGACTGGGGCGATGATTTCCCAAAGACTTTCTCGGTGAATCTTATTTGGGCTCAGGCCCGCGACAAGGAAGGTCGCGCTGGCGCCATCGGGCTCAACGGCGGTATGCCTTGGCATTGTGCTGAAGACATGAAGCATTTCAAGGAGCTGACCGTCTCTCATCCGGTGATTATGGGCCGTAAGACCTGGGAATCGCTTGGTGTGAAGTACCGTCCGTTGCCCAACCGTGACAACATTGTGATTTCCCATGATCCGATGTATCGTGCGCCGGGGGCGACCGTGGTCACCGGCCTTGATGATGCGCTTGATCTGGCTCGTCAGGAGGCGATTCCGGATGACGGTCTGGATCGTTCTGAGATTTGGGTCATCGGAGGTGCACAGCTGTTCTCCGAGCGCTGCCGTTTGCGGATAAGGCCTATGTGACCGATCTTGACGCCACTGTGGATGCCGATGCCTATGCCCCGGATGTCGAATCGCTGGTTGAAGCAGGGCTTTGGCATGAAGCCGAAGCAGGGGAGTGGCTCACGCCCGCGAAGGATGAGCCCGGCATCGCCGCGTACCGTTTCCGCATCTTGCGCAAGACCAAGTGATGCAGCGACCTCGTTGACGGTTGATGGTTCGGCCGCCTGACGAGGTTCTGCATATTACCCACCGTGTGATAATCCGTACTGGCCAGTGATGGCCCCGATTAAGAATGAGACCGTGATGACTGACACTCAGCCTATACCGTAATGACCGTTTGCACCGGCAATATCTGCCGTTCCCCTATGGGAGAGATTATCTTGCGCCACTTCTTCAATGAGCGCGGACTGGGCGATCAGGTAGATGTGGAGTCCAGCGGTGTTTCCGATGAGGAATGGAGCCATCCGATTGACCGCGTGCCGTGCGCGTGCTGCGCGAGCGTGGATATGGCGACGAGATCCCGCGCGATCATTTTGCTCATCGCATCTCCCGCGAGGAAATCGAGCGTACCGACTTGTTCCTGCCGATGACCGCCTCGCATATGCACTCGCTGCTGCGCATGCTGCCTGCCGGCAAGCGTGCCGAAGTGCATATGTACCGCAGCTTCGATCCGAACCTGCCCAAGCCGAAGCCTGGACGTGAGGATCAGATTGACTTGGTCGACCCGTGGTACGGCGGACAGCATGAGTTCGAGGTCGCGATTGACCAGATCGAGGAAGTCGCGCCCTATATCGTTGACTGGGTGGCCCAACAATTGTGAGTTTTTGGCTCCCCTCTCTGAGGGGAGCTGTCCGCGTAGCGGACTGAGGGGAGTTCTCAGAACACCAGCTGCACCAGCAGCATGTACACGATTGTGCCGCTAAGAATGCCATAGGAGGCTCCAAGAAACAGGAATCCCAGGCAGATGGGGATGGTGAGCGGGAAGGCCGCTTTGAGAGCCGGCAGCCAGCGGTTGGTGTTGCGTGTGGGTGTCGTGACCGAGTGGCCATCGGATGATCCATGCGACGACGTGAATCGGGTGCCGTCGTGTGCCATGCTGGTTGTTTCTCTCTCTATGCCGGCCACGCCGGGCACTTCATCATTCATCACTGGCATGGTTCCACTATCACGCACATTATGGCGCAGAACGAATACGGCACCCCGGCAACGCGAGTGGGTCGCCGGGGTGCCGGGGTGCCGGAGCGCGGGGTGCCAGAATGCCGAAGGGCCGGGATACCGGAACGCCGAAATGCCGAAGCGGTGTATGGGTGCCGCCCGGCCCAGGCGGGTCACGCCCGGGCCAGTTTCTTGCTCCTGAGACGCAGCACGACATCGGCGGAGTCGGCGACGCGCTTGGAATGCGTCACCACGATCACGCATTTGCCGAGCTGATGGGCGGCGTGCTGCAGCAGATGAATCACCTCGTCGGTCATCTCCGGGTCGAGGCTGCCCGTTCGGCTCGTCCGCGAGGATCGC
>ENA-OQJX01000296-OQJX01000296.1-human-gut-metagenome-genome-assembly--contig:-NODE-296-length-29947-cov-2.721831_pt1 | contig 29947 bp, 27 predicted proteins | sample MGYA00242615_ERZ504782 | MGnify/ENA primary metagenome ERZ504782 (study PRJEB26092, sample SAMD00036354) | human gut metagenome | host: Homo sapiens | study: EMG produced TPA metagenomics assembly of... | reverse complement strand
CCAGACCGGTTTCGCCATGTTTGGCCGAAGGTTCTGTACAAGAAGTTATGGACTTGGCAGGTGTTGCCCACCTAGCCACCATCAAGGCCCGTGTTCCGTTTATGAACTTCTTCGACGGTTTCCGTACTTCTCACGAAATCCAGAAGATTGAGATGCTGGAGAACGAAGACCTCGCTCCGCTTATCGACCAGGAAGCTTTGGCTGAATTCCGCGCACGTGCATTGAACCCGATGAACCCGGTTGCCCGTGGTATGGCCGAAAATCCTGACCACTTCTTCCAACACCGTGAATCTTGCAACAACTACTATGAAGCAGTTCCGGCTATCGTTGAGGAATACATGAACGAGATTTCCAAAATCACAGGCCGCAAGTACGGTTTGTTCGATTACTACGGTGCAGAAGATGCAGAACGCGTTATCATCGCCATGGGTTCTGTAACGGAAGCTGCCCGCGAAGCTATCGACCACCTCGTTGCCAATGGCGAAAAGGTTGGTTTGGTTGCCGTTCACTTGTATCGTCCGTTCTCTGCCAAGCACTTCCTTGCCGCCGTTCCCAAGACTGCCAAGAAGATTGCCGTACTGGACCGTACGAAAGAACCGGGTGCTAACGGCGAACCGTTGTACCTCGACGTAAAAGACTGCTTCTACGGTGCAGAGAATGCTCCGGTTATCGTAGGCGGCCGCTATGGTTTGGGTTCCAAGGATACTACTCCTGCTCAAATCCTCGCCGTTTACAAGAATCTGGCTATGCCGATGCCGAAGAACCACTTCACTATCGGTATCGTGGACGACGTTACCTTCACTTCTCTTCCCCAGGAAGAAGAAATCGCATTGGGCGGCGAAGGCATGTTCGAAGCCAAATTCTACGGTCTGGGCGCTGACGGTACAGTAGGTGCCAACAAGAACTCCGTAAAGATTATCGGTGACAACACCGACAAGCACTGCCAGGCCTATTTCTCTTACGACTCCAAGAAATCAGGCGGTTTCACTTGCTCGCACCTGCGTTTCGGCGACACTCCTATCCGCTCTACATACCTGGTAAATACGCCTAACTTCGTGGCTTGCCACGTTCAGGCTTACCTGCACATGTACGACGTAACCCGCGGCTTGCGTAAGAACGGCTCTTTCTTGCTGAACACCATCTGGGAAGGCGAAGAGCTTGCCAAGAACCTGCCCAACAAGGTGAAGAAGTACTTTGCACAGAACAATATCACTGTTTACTATATCAACGCTACTCAGATTGCACAAGAAATCGGTTTGGGCAACCGTACCAACACCATCCTGCAATCCGCATTCTTCCGTATCACCGGCGTTATTCCGGTTGACCTGGCTGTAGAACAGATGAAGAAATTCATCGTTAAGTCTTACGGCAAGAAGGGTGAAGACGTTGTCAACAAGAACTACGCAGCAGTTGACCGTGGCGGCGAATACAAGCAACTGACCGTTGACCCGGCTTGGGCCAATCTGGCAGACGACGCCAAGGCTGAAAACAACGATCCTGCATTCATCAACGAAGTGGTTCGTCCTATCAACGCACAAGACGGTGACTTATTGCCGGTATCTGCATTCAAGGGTATCGAAGACGGTACTTGGGAACAAGGCACTGCCAAATATGAGAAACGTGGTGTAGCCGCATTCGTTCCCGAATGGAACGCTGAGAACTGTATCCAGTGTAACAAGTGTGCTTACGTTTGTCCTCACGCTTCCATCCGTCCGTTCGTACTCGATGCTGAAGAGCAGAAGGGTGCCAACTTCACTCAACTGAAGGCTGTAGGTAAAGCATTCGACGGTATGACATTCCGTATTCAGGTAGACGTTCTCGACTGTCTGGGTTGTGGCAACTGTGCCGATGTCTGTCCGGGCAACCCGAAGAAGGGTGGCAAAGCTCTGACTATGAAGCACCTCGAAAGCCAATTGCCGGAAGCTGCCAACTGGACTTACTGTGCTGAAAACGTGAAGAGCAAACAACACTTGGTTGACATCAAGGCCAACGTGAAGAACTCTCAGTTCGCCACTCCGTTGTTCGAGTTCTCAGGTGCTTGCTCCGGTTGTGGTGAAACTCCGTATGTGAAGCTGATTTCCCAGTTGTTCGGTGACCGCGAAATGGTAGCCAACGCAACAGGATGTTCTTCCATCTACTCCGGTTCAGTACCTTCTACTCCTTATACCAAGAACGAAAAGGGTCACGGTCCTGCTTGGGCTAACTCATTGTTCGAGGACTTCTGCGAATTCGGTCTGGGTATGGAGCTTGCCAACGAAAAGATGCGCGCACGTATCGTGAAGGCTATGGAAGATGCCATCGCAGCAGAAGGAACTCCGGCTGAATACAAAGAAGTATTCCAGGCTTGGATTGAAAACATGTACGATGCAGACAAGAGCAAGGAACTGGCTGAAAAGATTATTCCGATGGTAGAAGCTGCCAAAGACAAGTGCGACAGCTGCAAGACTATCGCCAGTCTGTCTCAATACCTGGTAAAACGCAGCCAGTGGATTATCGGTGGCGACGGTGCCTCTTACGACATCGGTTACGGTGGTCTCGACCATGTAATCGCAAGCGGTAAGGATGTCAACATCCTCGTACTGGATACTGAGGTTTACTCCAACACAGGCGGTCAGTCTTCCAAGCTACCCCGGTAGGCGCTATCGCCAAGTTTGCCGCTGCCGGTAAGCGTGTACGCAAGAAAGACCTCGGTCTGATGGCTACTACTTACGGTTACGTATACGTTGCCCAAATCGCTATGGGTGCCGACCAGGCTCAGACTTTAAAGGCTATCCGTGAAGCAGAAGCATATCCCGGTCCGTCACTCATCATCGCTTACGCTCCGTGTATCAACCACGGTCTGAAGGCAGGTATGGGCAAGAGCCAGGCAGAGGAAGAAAAGGCCGTTAAGTGCGGTTACTGGCACTTGTGGCGTTACAACCCGGCTCTGGAGGCTGAAGGCAAGAATCCGTTCACGCTGGATAGCAAGGAACCGGATTGGAGCGGATTCCAAGACTTCCTGAAGGGTGAAGTTCGTTACGCATCCGTAATGAAGCAATATCCGCAGGAGGCCGACGAGCTGTTCAAGGCTGCTGAAGAAAACGCTAAATGGCGTTACAACAGCTACAAGCGTCTTTCCAAAGAAAATTGGGGCGCTGAAGTTACAGAGTAATTCCGATTACTAAATAAAGAATAGAGGCTGCTCCTGAATAAGGCGTAGTCTCTATTTGTTTTTAATTAACAATACTAAATATCACAGGTTATGATTGGATTTATCATTTGGATTATCGGTGTGGTTCTGTGTGTCAAAGCCGTACTTGAAATCATGAAGTGGCCGGTAGACGGCGTGAAGAAACTATTAGTTGCAATTATCATCCTGCTCACAAGCTGGATTGGAATCTGTGTTTACTACTTCTGGGGAAGGGAAAACCTGCCTCAAATACTGAAATAAGTTCCAGTATCATTTACAGAAGTAAACAGACGTGTATTAAGAACAAGGGGGATAGACAACAGCTATCCCCTTCTTTTCAGAAACTCGGTAGGACTCTCCCCAAACTGTTCCTTATAGCATTTCGTGAAATAGGAAGGTGACGAAAAGCCCACTTCATAGGCAATCTCCGCTACCGTCATGTCAGAGGAGGCAAGCAGTGAGGCAGCCTTTTTCAACCTCATCTGGCGCAGCAGCTCATTCGGCGAATAGTTGGTCAGCGATTTCAGCTTACGGTAAAGCTGCACACGGCTCATACCCATATTCCGTCCCAAATCCTCCACATTGAGTTCCGCATCTTTCATCCTCTCCTCGACAAGCGATTTGAAGCGGGAGACGAAACCCTTATCCAAATCACTGATGGCTTCCTTCTCGATAGTCTGGTTATCTCCGAAGAACTGCCTCAACTGACGGCGGTTTGCAATAAGATTGCGGACACGAGACAAGAGCAACTGCGAATTGAATGGTTTGGAAATATAAGAATCGGCACCGCATCATAGCCCTGGATACGCTGTTCGTCCAGCGAGCAGGCCGTCAGCAGAATCACCGGGATATGGCATGTCTGCAACTCCCCCTTCAAGCGGCGGCAGCATTCCACACCATCCATACCGGGCATCATTACATCGGAGATAATCACATCCGGCACATACTTCATGGCCAGCCGGATACCCTCTGTCCCGTCCGCAGCATCCAATACACGGAACTCGTTCGACAGAAGAGACTTCACATAGTTGCGGATATCCGCATTATCGTCAATTACCAGCACAGTAGGACAATCGGCCTCAACCACCTCTTCGCCTGCCTTCACTTCCGTATCTATCAGGGTGGACGACACGTCCTGCTCTTCGGCAGGCAACGTCACTATGGTGGGATGGTACAGCGAAACATCCTGCTGCGGGAAAGTGACGGTGAAAGTAGTGCCTTTCTCGTCACTGCGTGCCGTAATGTTACCGCCATGCATCTCTACAAAGGCACGTACCAGCGCCAGTCCGATACCGGTACCGGCCTGATGCCCGTCCACTTGATAGAAGCGCTCGAAGATGGCTTCCACATCGGTCGAAGAAATGTAGCTGCCGGAATTGAAGACGGACAGACTGTAGTTCTGTTCCGACTTTAACAACCGTACGGTGATTTTCCCGTTCTCCGGCGTATACTTCACGGCATTGGAGAAGAGATTGAAGTAAATGCGCTCCATCTTCTCCGCATCCGCCATCATCCGGAAGTCCGTATCGGGAGATGCCTCAAAGCTGAAAGCAATATGTTTCTTCAGCAACGCCATGCGGAAAGAGTCGTTCCAGCCCCGGAAGCTGTCGAGCAAATCAAAAGGTTCGAGATGGAGCTCCATGCGCCCGTTCTCCACCTTCCGGAAATCAAGTATCTGGTTGACCAGGCGAAGCAGGATATGTACATTCTTTTTCATCAGCTCGAGGAGCTGGCGCGGCTGTCCGTCGAGGGTGCGGTTGGCAAGAAGCTGCTCTATGGGATCGGCTATCAGCGTCAGCGGAGTACGAAAATCGTGTGAAATATTCGTGAAGAACACCAGCTTGGCGTGCGTAGCCTCCTCCAGTTCATGGGAAAGCTGTTCTAACTGCGACTTCTGTACTTCCAACAGTTCCTTCTGCTGTATCAACTGGGTTTTCTGTTCCTCCAGTTTCTTTTTCTGCATGGACAGTTCACGGTTCAACCGGTTCTTGGCACGCAAGGAGAGGTAGACAGCCACCAACAAACCGACCAGCAACAATAGGGCGGCCAGACTGCCGTACAAGACAACCTGCTGCGTGGCATAACTGGCTAAATACTGGTTTATCTTTCCGTTCAGGGTTTCTATCTTTCCATCCAGGGTGCCGATGTGGCGGTCTGCATCTTCATGATGAGAGCATTGTCGTGGTCGACGACGGAAGTGCCAGGATAGTTTCACGGGGGAAATCACGCTTGTTCAGAATATCCATGGCAATCTGCATCACGCGGTCGCCACCGGTAGGATATATAAACGTGGCATCCAGTTCGCCGGCAAGCACTTTCTCCACTCCATAGTCCTTGCCGGGCAGGGCATCTATGCCGATGAACCGCATATCCTTTTCCCGCCCCTCTCGGGCAGCGGCAGCATAGGCTCCGGCCGCCATACGGTCATTCTGAGCATACACCAGGTCGATATGCGGAAAGCGGCTCAGCAGGGTATCCATTTTCTCTCCGGCCTTGAGTTGCAACCAGGCACCGTCTTCAACGGCCAGCAACCGGATACCGGGATAAGCGGATATAGCCTTCACAAATCCTTGATGACGGTCTACGGCAGGTGTGGAGCCCACCAAACCTGAGATTTCCACCACATCTCCCTGCCCATGCAGCACATTGGCCACATACTCTCCCACAGCTTTCCCTATCTCGTAGTTGTCTGCACCGACGTAGGCCGTGTATTTGTCCGAAAGGATTTTACGGTCCACTACAATCACCGGAATGCCCCGGTTGTATGCCTCCTCCACAACCGGAGTTATCGGAGTGGCTTCATTAGGGGCCACAATCAGCAGATCCACCCCTTCGGCTATCAGCTCACGAATGTCTTTTGCCTGACGGTCATTATCGTCGACGGCAGTACGGATGTCCACCTCCACATCCTCGTAGAAATGGGCTTCACGGAGTATCTCACTGTTCATCTGGCGCCGCCATTCATCCTCGCTACATTGGGAAACGCCGATACGGAAACGTGCCTCGCGCCGGGAGCAGGCAACCGCCACTCCCCAAAGCACGAGCAGAAAGAATAAAATCCGAAGGTTATGCTGTCTCATCTTCACTTTCCTCTGATTTAAGATTGCAGATGAGCAAAGATAACGAAAAATGTGAAAAGAATAAGAAAAATCTATGCCAGCCTTTCTTTCAAGGCCACCGGCAATTCCGGCATGGCACCGCTCTGGTACATACATAGGCAGAGACTTCCACCGCCAGTTTATGGGCATCGGCACCTGCTTCCCGCTGAGAATGGCAGCGGTGAAGGCTGCCGTGAACGAGTCACCGGCTCCAACGGTGTCCGCCACCGGTACCTTGGGCGTCTCCTGGAAAGAAACCACTCCCGGAGTGAACACATAGCTGCCGTTCGTTCCGCAAGTCAAGATAAGCATCTTCAGGTTATACTTGGCCAGCAGAATCCAGCATTTGTCCTGCAAGTCGATGCCCGGGTAGCCGAAAATACGGCTGATGGTCACCAGCTCCTCATCGTTTATCTTGAGGATGTTGCAGCGGCGCATGGATTCGCAGAGTATCTCTTTGGTATAGAACCCTTGGCGGAGATTGATGTCGAATATCTTCAGTTGCCCCTCCGCATCGGGCATCGTGTCGAGAAAACGGTTGATGGTGATGCGGCTTGTTTCACTGCGTTGCGCCAAAGAGCCGAAACATACGGCACGCGTGTTCAGTGCCAGACGCTTCAGTTCGTCGGTAAAGGGAATGTTGTCCCAGGCCACGCCTTCTTTTATCTCATAGCACGGCACGCCCACGGCATCGAGCGTCACCTGCACCGTTCCCGTGGGGTAAGGCACGCGCTCAATCTGCGTGCGCAGCCCCTTCCGGGCGAACACATCCAGAATCTCGTCCCCATCCGCATCGGCACCTACGGCACTGACCACACGGCTGTCGAAACCAAACTGCGATGCATGGTAAGCAAAGTTTGCCGGAGCACCGCCTATCTTCTTTCCTTCGGGGAGGCAGTCCCACAGAGCCTCGCCCATACCTACTATTATCTTATTCATAATATTATATTGTTTAATGAATGATATATTTTATTCACGGCAAACTCAATGTCCTACCCGCTGCAAACCTAATAAAAAAGTTCCTAACTATAGAATGAAAAGTTGCCAATTATCTATTAAAAAGTCTCTAAGAACTAAGGATTATCTCTATCCCAAGGCTTGGGATAGACATCCGCAACCTTGGGACAGATATCCGCAGCCTTGGGATATGTGTCCGCAGCCTGCGAACAAAGATTACCGCTTCATACGCAGCATATAGAAGAACAAGTACACTACCCCCACCGTCATTACAGCCACGGCACCGCTTTGTCCTACAGCATCACTTGCCAAGCCCATTGCTATCGGAAATACCGTACCGCCGAAGAGCCCCATAATCATCAAGCCGGAAACCTCGTTCTTCTTTTGTGGCATAGCAAGCAACGCTTGGGAGAAGATAACCGGAAAGATGTTCGAATTGCCGAAACCGATAAGGGCAATGCAGATGTATATCATTGCCTTTTCATGGAAAACGAACAACCCTACCATCGCAGCCAACATACATAACACGCTGATGCCGAAGAAGGTTCGGGGAGCCATCTTCTGAAGGATGAAGGCTCCGAGAAAGCAACCCGCCGTGCGGAAGATGAAGTAAAGGCTGGTGGCAAAGCCGGCATCGGCCAGCGTCATGCCCAGACGCTCCATCAGGATTTTGGGCGCTGTGGTATTCGTACCTACATCAATGCCCACATGGCACATGATGCCCAGGAAGCAGAGAAAGATAAACGGCTTGCCCAGCAGAGCGAGACACTCCCCGAAGGTGGAAGGGCGTCCCTCTTCCTTTTCCTCGCGGATGGAAGTACCGCTCAGCCAGAGAATGGCAATCACCGCAATGACCATATAGACCGGGAACAGCACCCTCCAGCCCATGCCCAGAGACGGAATGGCCTGCGTAGCTCCCCACATGGCGATGTATGGAGCCAGAAACGAAGCAATGGCTTTTACAAACTGTCCGAAGGTGAGCGTACTTGCCAGCCGCTCGCCGCTTACGATATTGGAAAGCAGCGGGTTGAGCGACGTTTGCATCAGCGCATTGCCGATGCCCAGCAATGAGAACGAGAGCAGCATCAGCACGTAGCCGTCTCCGAAAACCGGGAGAAGCAAAGAGGCAAACGTGATGACAAGGCTGAGAAGCACCGTCTTCTTGCGTCCGATGCGGTTCATCAGCATACCCGTAGGTACGGAGAAGATGAGGAACCAGAAGAACACCAGAGACGGGGAATATGTTGGCTTGCGAGTCGGTCAGGTTCAAGTCGGCCTTCACGTAGTTGGAGGCGATGCCCACCAAATCCACAAAGCCCATGGCGAAGAAGCAAAGCATGACCGGAAAGAGCTTTGCCAAAGAAGAATTCTTAGTATTTCCATGCTGAAGATTATTATCTGTTATTTTAATCCGAGTTTGTACACAGTAAACGAGGTGACATTGCAGCTTCCACCTTTAGCATAGAAACTGATGCGGTTGTAAGGTTCCGACGGGAATACAAGATTTGTCATGGCAAAACGTCCGTCGTTGCCAAACGCTTCAATGCTCGACTTGTCTACGAACAAGCGGAGTTTCATTTCATTGCCACCCTCGACAGGAGCCACGGTCACTGCAGGGAAGTCCTTGCTGAACGACACCTCACCACTCTTGGTACGGTCCATGGTGAACGTCTTTTCCGCCAGGTTATAGTACATCTCCACCTCCTCGCCTTTCGAGTTAAAGAGCTGGAATCCTATCACATCCGCATCCTTGTTCTTGATGGTCATTTCGATTTCATACGTTCCGGAATTGTCATTCAGCAGTTTGTCCAGATTATACGTGCGGTCTACCTTGAAAGCACGCTTCTTGCTGCCTTTATCCCTCAGTTTCAGCAATTCGGGAGACGGGGTTACCTTTACATAGGTTTCACCCTCCGAGGTATAGAGCGAAAGGTCGCGCGGCACGGAGTTGGCACTACGGTATTGGCGGGTGGGCACATCGTTGGCATATTGCCAGTTGCTCATCCATGCCAATGCAATGGCACGTCCTGCAGGAGCATTGCTCCAAGTGACAGTTGCATAATGGTCTTTTCCCCAGTCCATCCATTTCGTCACTGCGGGAGACTCGTTCACGAATCTCTTTCCGTCAAATGTCCCCACGAAATATTGTGTGGCAGAGCCACCGAACGGTCCACCCGGATTGAGGTTACAGACGAGTACCCACTTCTTCAGTTCCGTACCTTCAACCGGCAGTTCAAGCAGGTCGGGACACTCCCAGACTCCGCCGTGAGCACCTTGTCCTTCACCGAATTTGCTCTCCAGCGTCCAGTTCTTCAGGTCGGCAGAAGAGTATATCTCCATTTCCTGCCCTACGGCAAGAACCATGATCCATTTCTTGGTATCTTCGTGCCAGATGACTTTAGGGTCACGGAAGTCGCGCTGCGTGGAAGTCAGGATGGGATTTCGCGCATACTTCTTGAAGGTCTTTCCGTTGTCAAGGCTATAGGCCATGCTCTGCACTTGGCGGTCGCTTGCCGATGTATAGAAAGCAATGACGGCACCGGCACCGAACCCGGCCGTATTATCCTTGTCGACAACACAAGAGCCACTGAAAATTGTTCCCAGCGCATCGGGCGAAATAGCATCTCCGTGATGTTCCCAAGTGACGAGGTCCGTACTGGTGGCATGTCCCCAATGCATGTTCCCCCACATGGAGCCGTAGGGATTATGCTGGTAGAACAAATGGTAGACCCCGTCTTTGTAGAACATTCCGTTAGGATCATTCATCCAACCGTAAGCCGGGCTGAAATGATACACCGGACGGAATTTCTCCCGGTTCGAAACATCGAATTCATCCGACAATTTCATTTCTTCCCAGCATAAGGCCGAATCCGGAATAAGCTGGAAGTTGAAAGAGAGATGTTTATTATCGAAGCCGGTCAAATCGACCGGAACAAAATAGTCAACCTTATTGACTGCCAATCGCACGTTCATACTGCGTACAACATCATTGTCCGCTATCATATACAATTTTGCCTCCGGAGAAGCCTCTTCCACCGGCAGCAGCAAAAACTTCTTCTGCTCGTCAATTTGGACGATACTCTGTCCGTCACCCAGATGTTTAATCACGAAAGGAGGATTTATGGCCTGGCATGTGAAGACAGCCACGGTAGTTCCTAATATAAATACGGTAAGCGTCCTTCTGATTGTCCGCCAAAAGTCTTTTAAATGAATCATGTTTCTGTTGGTATTAAATTAATTATGTTTTTCTACCATGCAAAGATACGCCACCAAGCAGCAGGAGGCTATCTTTTTTGTTTCAAAGCATACTACAAATGTTACATTCAGTCTAAAATAATACAAATTAAATTCCTCATCTCCATATTGATTTAAGCATCCAGCATCCAACTCCATCTTCGTCCCCTTCTTCTGCGCAAAAAGTTCCGATACCGGTTTGACCTCGCCCGGATAGGTTAATAATGTGAATACATCCTTCCCGTCATTGGCAAAGATTTCAATACTCGATTTGTCTACAAATATATGCAAATGTATCTTATTATCTACCGGTTCCACCCTGCATATGCCATACGGCTGAATTTAGGAATCTGCACATCGGAGCAATGGGTACGGTCAATCACCAGATTATGTGAATCCGTATCATAGCTGACCACCACTTTGCGCCCTTCACCCACACACAAATTCAAGCCAAAGGTGTTGGATACGTCAGTAGAAAACGAAGCATCGAGTTCGTAGACATTCTCATCGGGAACAAAGCCGGGTAACCTCTGTGTTCCCACCGATAAAGCACGTTTCACCGACGCAGGCTTATGGCGAAGTGTTTGCAACTGTTCCACCGGTTTCTGCACCAGCCTCACGCCTTCCTTGTATGTCTTCAGTTCCAGATTACGGGGAATAGACCAGAAGCCCTTCCCATACTTCGATGGAGCTACCGGTGCATAGTCCCAGGTTGCAACCCAGCCCATCGAAATTTTGGAATCCAACGTTCCGTCAAAATCCTGAAATGTGCGGGATGCATAAAAGTCCAGCCCTTTGTCCACATATAGAGGCTCTGCAGGATGGTTCTCCATCAGCTTAAAAGAAGTGCCGTCGAAGTCTCCTATAAAGTATTGTTCTTGCGCCCAGTTTACAGATACGACCATCACCCACCTTTTCTTGTCAGAATCCCCGTCAACCGGCAACTGGAATAAATCCGGGCACTCCCAAGACTTTTCACTGTCACCGGCAGGGCCGAAATCACTGGTCCAAGTCCAGCTCTTCAAATCAGGAGAGGTATAAAACTTTATTTTCTTCTCCAGGGCCTTGGCTACAACCATCACCCATTTTTGGGTCGGCTCGTGCCAGAAGACGGTAGGGTCCCTGAATTCCGTACTCCAAAGGTCCAGAACCGGGTTACCTTCATAATAATGAAATGTCTTTCCGTCATGACTGAAAGAGATGCCCTGCGCCTGTTTCTTGGAGTCCTTCTCAAAAACGGTGTAAGCCGCCACATAAGCCCCCTTGCCGAAGCCGGCCGTGTTGTTCTTGTCTATGACCGCAGAACCGGTGAAGTAACTGATATTGTCATCCGCTCCGGTCATGGCATAAGGGGTTATCTGCTGGTAATGTACCAAATCTGTAGATTCGACTTTGCCCCACCAGTACATATGATATTTACCCTGATAGTACATGAATCCCGAGGGGTCACCAATCCATCCCTCTCCGGACTGAAATGATACTGAGGACGATAAGGCTCTTTGTATAAACTGTCTGAATTCATTTGTGCACCAGCAGACAATGTTCCTGCCAATAAAAGTGCACCCAATATAGCTGGTATCTTCATTTTCTGTATTTTCATTAAAAGTTCATCTTTACCTTTGCATCTTTCAGTTTCCAAACTTCGGCAGCAACTTCCGTTGTTTTTCCATTAGAGAATAGCTCCAATAGCGTACTATTTTCTTTCAAAGGGAAGATTCTTGTAGTGAACGCATCTTCGTTATTAATAAATCCTTCCACTACAGAACCGTCAATAAACAAACGAATCTCCACCGGTTTAGCAGTATCCAACCGATAATGTTCCTTACGAATCTTCAAAGGAATGTGTGCACGCAAGGAAGAATGCGTCTGGTCCACAATAAGTTCCTCCTTCTCCACATCATAATAAATCAGGCTATATTCGCTATTATCCGGATTCTTACACAATGTAAATCCAAACCGTTTTGCGTCACCGGGATAAAAAGTCGCCTTGACTTCAAGCTGATGTTCCCTTCTGCTCACAATGCACGGTTTCGCAGCAGTCAATGCCTTTCTGGAATAAACCGTCGGTTGTTCACGCAATTGTTTCATCACGGGATGGGGTGTTTGGCATAGTTTCCCATCTTTCAGCTGCCATCTTCTGGGCATACTGTAGAGATGTGCCATCCTTGTTCATAAGTGGCCTCCCCTCCTATTTCATCGGGTATAATGGCAATGGCAGCAACATCCCCTTCCGGAGTCTCAACAACAGAGGGGGACAGCAAGCGGTTGATGACCTCCAGATTTTGAGGGACTGGGTTGTCCGGTATAAACTTTTCATTCTTGAAATCTCCTATCCAATACTGGCAACGCGCAGGTATGCCTTTATGAGGAACCCTATTCACCAAAAGAACATACTTGCCGCCCATCTCCTTAAAGACCGGCATTTCCCAGAAAATACCGGAGTCATCCACTTCCGGATTGCCCTCAAACAGCAAATGTACAAAATCCCATCTCTTCAAGTCCGCCGATTTATAAAGCAGCAAAGCCCCGTGGGGTGTATCGGTCTGCTCAATGCCGAAACCGATAATCATATACCAGACATCACCCTCTTTCCAGACATACTGGTCACGCATGTCCGTACGGGTATATCCGGCAGGCTTCTCGGCAATAACCGGATTACCCGCATATTTCTCCCATTCTATCAACGCAGTATCTTTTGGAAAAGCAATACCCACTCCCATCTTGTCTCCACCGGCTGTGTATATCAGCTGGGGGATACCGTCATCATTGATAACAGCATGCCCGGACCATATTCCATTCTTGTCATAAGCAGCATCAGGAGTCAAAGCCGGCTTTTCCTCCGTCCAATGAAGCATATCGGGACTGCTGAAATGTCCCCAATTTATCTGTCCCAGGAAGATTGCAGAAGCATTCTTCTGATTGAATATATGATATTTACCTTTATAAAGAAGTAAACCATGCGTCTCATTCGTCCAGTTGGCAGCCGGCAACAGATGATAGCGGGGACGGTTGAAGTCCTTCGCAAAACGGGTTTCCGGAATAGCCAAAACCGAAGTCTTCTTCAATCCTAAGGCAATCTCGTCTCTCCATGCAGACGAATCATCGGAAAAGGGAGTGAGGCTTATCCCGTCAATCAACCCGTTTATAGCCGTAACATCGTACATCCAAACCTTCTTTTCCCTGAAATCCTTACCTACCGAAGTATCATTCACCATCTTGCAAGTTCCGGGGCCATACCTCTGCACTCATCCTCTGCCCATTCAGGCAAACCGATTCATTACTTAAGTCAAGGACCACATGCAGCCACTTGAAACGGTCGACTTTTGTCTTTAATGAACAGTAAGAGTATGAGCCATTCTGCCCCATTCCCAACAGCAACTCACCATAACGGTCTACACATACCGCTACAGATGTTCCTGCCATGTCTCTGATTCCCATAAAGGCAGCAGTATCCGTCGGATAAGATTCCAGAGCAAACCATCCGGACAACGACGAAACATCTCCTTCCGTGGTTGTATCCATCCAAGTGGAATACCCGTCTGTACGAAGGCTTTACCTTCGACTCCGGTAACAAATTCCGGTATTTCCTTTATAGTGTACAAATTCAACAATGACTTGCCGTCACTGGAAAGTAAGGGGTCCTGCCCGTCAAACGACCATGTTTTTTGAGCAAAAGCTGCATTCAAAGAAAGCAATAGACAGCCCAATATAGAATAGGCAAAGTGTTTCATAATAAAAGATTGTTTAAAGGAAGAGGGGGAAACAAACGTTTCCCCTCCCTTGCGTTTTCATTTCAAAATATAATTAGTTGAACGGAGCATAACCGGGATTCTGTACATACTTGCCTCCAGAAAATCCGTATTGATTGTTCGGAACCGGATAATACTCATCCTTTCCACCCGTAAAGTGCGCATTGGCATAATAAATGCGATTGTCTGACTCCGCGGTAATGTACTTGTTCATGGTTGTTTCCACTATGCCCCAACGGACCAGGTCGAAGAAACGTTCACCTTCCAAAGCCTTCTCCAGACGTGTTTCCCAACGGAGGGCCTGACGGGCATAATCCTGATTCCAGACATCAGCAGGATAAGGATTGACAAGGTAGTTGGCCGCATATTTGGAATGGTCGTTGAAATCCTTTACATAGGCACTGTTCCGGGCACGATTGCGTATCTGATTAATCAAATCACGGGCAGTTTCGAGTCCATCGCCTTCATTGAGTTCAATAAGAGCCTCAGCTTTCCAAAGAAGAATATCTGCGTAACGTATAATCTGCCAGTTCAACTGTGAAGCCCCCCAAGGCCAGCCATTAAACATATCACTACTTTCCGGAGAAACCCAGAAGCGCTTCGCGCAATTATAGCCATAAGTTTCCTTATCACGCACCCATCCCTCACATGGCTTGTCTGGGTAAGTTTTCCAAGTTATAGTAGGACGGCCCACAACAAAATCGAGACGCGGGTCTACATTGGGAGTCGTGTTTTGTAAAGTATAAACCCCATTGTTCAATACCGCCCAACTATAATCAGACTTTGACTGATAATTAAAATCGGGCAGACCGTTTGCATCTGTCTGATAAGCATTAATCAGGTCTTGGCTGGGCAGGAAGAAACCGTCACCTCCGTAAGGGCTGCCTCCACCCGGAGAATTCAACAGATTGCTCCAGTTGATGCGGCCGGCACTTTCGGTACCGTCATTCATGGAATATTGAATGGCAAAAACAGACTCTTTACCGTTTTCATTAGCTACTAAATCCAATCCCTGGAAATCGTCAAGCAAACCGTAACGGTTGCTGGCAGTCACTTGGTCGCAAAGCGAAACGACTTCCCTCAGCAGCTCTTTATTGATGGAAGTTACGGCATGCGTAGTCTCATCTTGCTGATACGCTTGGTACAGCTTGATTTTAGCCGCATAGGCCAGTGCTATATATTTATAAATACGCCCTACCTCCGACTGTGATGCAGGAAGCAGTTCGGCGGCATCAAGCATCTCCTTGGCCAGCATACTCAGAATCTCGTCACGGGTAAACTCATTGTTCGGAATATCCGGATATTGGGAAATCTCAACGTTCTCATCAAAATAAGGTATCTTGTTGAAAAGGCGGCTCAATTCAAAGTAATAATGGGCACGAAGCACTTTCATCTCCGCAATACGGGATACACGTCCGTTCACCTGCTCATCTGTTGCAGCATTCAGAACGCGCAATGCAGAGTTACAACGCTGTACACTGCAATATAGATGGTACCACTTGCTGTCCAGAAATCCATTGGTTGCATCCATATCAAATGTCTCCATACGGTGCACTTCATTAAGGTCACCAACACCACCACCGCCTTTATAGGCATTATCCGAACGTACCTCACCATAGGTCCAATTGGAAGTAGGATGACACCATACACTCCAGCTCTGTCCTTCGGGACCACCCAAAGCTGCATACGCGGCATTCACCAAAAGGTCGGCACCTTCTGTAGAAGTCATAATATCTTCATTCAAGCTACCCTGGGGCTTCAAATCCAGGAAACGGTCTTCATTACAGCTTGCAGTCATCAGCGCTACTACGCCAAGCATATATAAATGTTTCAATTTCATGATAGTATAGTTTTAAAGTTTAGAAACCAAATGATAATCCCAAAGAGAACGTACGGGGCAACGGATAAGGATAACCCAGACCTTCAGGGTCGGCACCTGTATAACCGGTAATCGTAAACAAATTCTGAGCCTGGAAATAAATGCGCGTATGACGCATCTTCATCTTGTCGAGAACTGCTTTAGGAAGCGTGTAACCCAATGTCAGACTTTTCAGCTTGATATACGAACCATTTTCAATATAGAACTCAGATACTTCGTGCTCATTGTTGCTGTTAAGAGTGGTCAAAGCAGGTACACTGCTATTGTAAACACCCGTCTTTTCAAAGTTCTCGTAAGCATGCATGGCATCGAGCAGGCGGGTAGAGTGATTACCGGTCCAGCATTGGAATAAATCCGTATAATATTTGGAGTTGTTATAGGCATCACGAATCATACCGTTGAAGAACATGCTGAGGTCAAAGCCTTTCCAAGATGCCCCAAGATTCAGACCTGCAATCACTTTCGGATTGTCAGAACCCAACCATACACGGTCGTTCGTATCAATCGTACCGTTACCATCAGCATCCACGTATTTGATACGTCCTACTCCGGGAGCGCCAAACTGTACATTATATTTGGATTTATACTCATCCACCTCCTGCTGGGTACGGAACACTCCATCTGTCTTGAAGCCCATCCATGAACCGAACGGTTGGCCAACCAAAGTCTTGTCAACCCCATTACCGCCACCATAAGTATAGTAAATTTCTTCCGTCAGCTCTGTCACTTCATTTTTGTAATATGAAAGGTTGAATGCTACATTATACTGGAAATCCTTTACCTTATCATTCCAGGTCAGTGCCATCTCGAAACCTTTATTGTTCATCGTACCACCATTATACCAGCAGTAACCACCCTCGCCAATGACAGCGATATACGGTTTCTCCACAAGCATATCACTTGTCTTCTTATCAAAATAATCGAGAGAAGCACTCAGACGTCCGTTCAAGAAAGCGGCGTCCACACCGATATTGAGCTGTCTTGTACTCTCCCACTTCAAATCGGGATTGGTAGACCTCACTTTGTAACCACCGGGAGCCAAAGTCGTTCCATCACCGTTCATGTTGTAGCTTGCATCCTTCAGACTAATCAAGTATTTTGTATAGGGAGCCTCATTATCAATAATATCGTTACCATTGACACCCCATGAAGCACGTAGTTTCAAATCAGCCAACCAATCCCTGGTCGCTTCCATAAACTTCTCACTTGAAATGCGCCAGCCTGCCGACACTGAAGGGAAGTAATCCACATTATTACCCTTTGCCAAGCGGGAAGAAGCATCACGGCGCACCGTAACAGAGGCCAAATACCGTCCTTCATAATCATAGTTCACTTTACCAAAGTAAGACACCATACCATAATTGGAAGCACCGGCACCTACATTCTTACCGGCAGTCACACCGTCGAGATAAATATAATCTTCATCTTCTACAGCCAGTCCCGTACCATAACCGAACATGGATTCCGAATGGTTCTTCTTGGCTTCTGTACCAAGAAGTGCAGTCAGATTGTTCTTTCCAAAAGCTTTGCTATAAGTCACGGTATTGGTCCATACCCAATCCAGTCTTTTGTTGGATGATTGAGTCAGCTTATTGACCTCATCGCGTGCCCATGCCGGCTCAAAAGTTTTGTTGGTTTCATCATAATAATTCATACCGAAATTGGTTTTCAGCACCAGGTTCTTAATCGGTTCAATTTCAAGGAATGCATTACCGAAGATACGCCAGTAATCATGTTTGTTCTGTTTTTCATTCTCCAACAAACGTGCCATATTGGGAGCATCACCCAAAACATCATTGATGGCATCGTTATAATTGCCATTCTCATCATAAACCGTCTTGGCAGGATGCTGTTTGATGGCATTCTCATCTACACCGGCCGGACTAAGGGTCTGTGTCCAACGATTGATGGCAACGTTCTCGCCGATGCGCAAGCGATTGTCAAGATAATGATAGTTAGAACTGATACGGGTATTGATTCGCTGGAAATTCGTATTCTCTACCAGACCGTCATGGTGAGATAGTTCAACGCTAACGAGAAGGCACCATTGTCAGAGCCCTTTGAAAGTGTCGCACTATAATTCTGCATCAAGGCAGTGCGATAAACCACATCGCGCCAATCCGTATCAACGGCATGTACTTTAGCTCCATTCAGGCCGATATAGTCCTGAAGTTGGGGAGTTGCACCATTACCATATATTTCGCTGCTTGGCGTAGCTCCATTATTGGCATACTTATAAGCCGACCAATAAACCTGGCCCCACTCATCTGCATTCAGCATATCAAAGCCACATTGATAGGTCTGCAAAGTCAACGACATATCAAAATCCACACGGGTCTCCCCTTTCTTGGCACGCTTGGTAGTAATGATAATCACACCATTGGCAGCCTGTGCACCATAAATAGAAGCGGAAGCGGCATCCTTCAATACCTGAATGGATTCTACATCATTGGAAGAAAGGATAGACGAGATGTTTTCACGGGTCATCACACCGTCAATGACATAAAGCGGGGAATTGGCATCATTTCGGAAAGATGACTTACCACGGACCAATGTAGAAGTATTTCCACCGCCCGGTGTGCCGTCAGTCGTAATGTTCATACCGGCAACACGTCCCTGCAAGCTCGACAACACATTTCCCGTAGGAATATCTGCTACATCCTTCATCTTGACCACAGCCACCGAACCAGTCAAACTGGCCTTCTTCTCGGACATATAGCCGGTCACTACTACTTCATCAATCAACTGGGAATCCTCCGTCAACTCAATGCGTAAAGTGGGCTGTGCCTTTACTGTAACGGTTTTATATCCTATATAGGATACAGACAATGTGGCACCGGAAGCTACAGACAGCGTGAAATTTCCATCAATATCCGTAATTGTTCCATTGCTGTTGGAACCTACTTCCATGACAGAAGCACCGATAATGGATTCACCACTCGATTTTTCAACGACAGTACCTTTTACCTGAACTTGCTGAGCAAAGGAAAGAATGCCCACAAAAAGAAGCACAATTAGTGTGCAAAGCCTGAGACTAATGCTTTTCAACATATCTATTAATTTAAAGTTAATAATAAACCAATTCTGCAATTGAGTTTTGTGTCAGCAAAATTAAGCGAAACCAGGATTTGCACCTATAACAAATGTTACGAAAGGTGGTATTTTTGATACATCCCCTTTCTAAAGGTATTCTACGCGTGTTTTTTGCTAAATAAACTTTAGCTTTAGCAGCAAATTAATAGAAAAGAATGAAAACAATATGGGAGCAGATGCTAATTGCACCAGCTCTCATAGTATACTCTCTCAGAATCAAAAACGAAAAGCAAACTGTTCCGCACACCGGTATCCTTCTTCATAAAGCTCCGTCAGCTTCTTGATGTCACGCTCGATGCGGTCTACCACTACCGGCTTCTGTGGACGGATCACAACGATTTCCCCGGCGGCTTCCATCCGTTCCACCTGCTCCAACTGTTGATTATAGACAATGCTGCGGCGGTTGATGGCTTCACGCAATAGCGGATATTTCTTATATATAAAAGGTGGAACCTTCGTTCCCTGAATTTCCTTACGGTACCCATGATTGCGCGTCAACACCACCACATTATTGGTAAATCCATCCTGACGGGCACGCATCAAAGGGATACTGTCCACAATACCTCCATCCAGCATCGGGATGTTGTCCACGTAGGTAATGGGACAGACAAACGGCAGACTGCTCGAAGCACGCACAATATCAATGACGCGCTCTTACTCGCTTCTCCTCAAATAGTTCGCTTCGCCCGTCTCGCAGTTGGTAGTTACCATCACATAGCGTTCGGGACAATGAAAGTATGCCTCGTAGTCGTAGGGAAGTATGTGTTCCGGAAACTCCTGGAACAACAAGTCGAAATCCATGATATTCCGCTTCTTCAACAGATACTTCAATCCGATGTAATTGTATTTTTCCAGCAAGTCGATATTGCTGTACTTGGCACGCCCGCGCTGACCGGACATATAAGAAAGTCCGTTGCAGGCTCCGGCACTGACGCCGATGGTATAGGGAAAGCGAATGCCACGATCCATAAAGCTGTCGAGCACACCGCAAGTGAAGACGCCGCGCATACCGCCGCCCTCCAAAACAAGACCGCTATGGTCGTCGATACGTATTATTTTCTCCATAAGTGTCAGAATTAACGCTTCAAAGATAGCTTTTGTTTACGATATTCTGCCTATATTTGCAGTTGCAACTATAAATCTATAACATTTTAATTATGATGAAGAAATCAATACTGATGGCTGCATTGGGTTTATTAAGTTTAAACACAATAGCACAAGACACTCCGAAAGAGGAAGGTTTCATTTTTACAACCGTAAAAGAAAATCCTATCACTTCTGTTAAGAACCAAACCGTGCCGGTACATGCTGGTGCTATTCCGGACTGGCATTCATCGAATCCGAACTGCTCCGCATGGGCAAAGGCGAATACGACTTTTCTGAAATGTTTATCGTACACAACACCTATCTGGACCGTGCCGACAAGGCAGTGCGTACACATGGTGACGTTTCGTTCTCACAAGGCGGTTCGTTCTACGATGTAATTTATGGTATGAAAACTTTCGGTCTGGTGCCCGAAGAGGAAATGCGTCCGGGCGTTATGTATGGCGACACGCTGAGCAACCACACCGAATTGACAGCCGTATCTGATGCCGTAGTGGCAGCCATTGCCAAGGGAAGACACCGCAGCCTGCAAGCAGACAAGGAAAATAACCCGCTTTGGAAGAAGGCCATCACTGCCATCCACGACATCTATCTGGGCGAACGTCCCGAGAAGTTCACCTACAAAGGCAAGGAATATACTCCGAAGTCTTTCTATGAATCTACCGGACTGAATGCAGATGACTATATCTCACTGACTTCCTATACCCACCATCCCTTCTACCAGCCGTTCGTCCTGGAAATACAAGACAACTGGCGTTGGGCTTCTTCCTACAACTTGCCTATCGACGAGTTGATGGAAGTGTTTGACAACGCTATCAATAAGGGTTACACCATTGCATGGGGTAGTGACGTAAGCGAACAAGGCTTCACACGCGACGGTATAGCCGTAATGCCCGATGCAGAAAAGGTGCAAGAACTGAGCGGTTCGGACATGGCACACTGGCTGAAAATGAAACCCGAAGAAAAGAAACTGAACAGCAAGCCTCAACCGCAGAAGTGGTGCACACAAGAAGAGCGCCAGCTGGCATACGACAACTGGGAAACTACTGACGACCACGGTATGCTGATTTACGGTATAGCCAAAGACCAGGAAGGCAACGAATACTATATGGTAAAGAACTCTTGGGGTGAAGCCGGAAAGTACAAAGGACTGTGGTATGCTTCCAAAGCTTTCGTGCGCTATAAAACAATGAACATCATTGTGCACAAGGATGCACTGCCTAAGGATATTGCCAAGAAACTGGGTATTAAATAAATAAAAGAAAGGAGAATGCAGTTTGATGCATCTCCTTTTTCAATTCTTACCAAATCCTACAGATATCTTCCACAATCTGCGGAACCGTCAACCGGTTCTTCTTCAACTGCTCCTCCACATCGTAACGGTCGATAAACTCTTTCTTCACACCATAGTTCAGTACCTTCATATCCGACGAACCGTAGTAACGGGCAATCTTCTCGCCAAAGCCACCGTCCAGCACTCCGTCCTCAAGAGTAATGACCAGTGTATGGTCGCGCTTCAGGTCATCGAGCAAAGCCTCGTCCACACCCGTGATGTAGCGGGGATTGACAAGCGTGGCATCCACTCCTTTCTCTTCCTTCAACCGGGCAGCCACGGCTTCGCCCAACTGATAGAAAGAGCCCAGTCCCAATATGGCGACCTTCTCTCCACGATGGGACACCTCATAACGGTTCAGCGTCTTGCCGTAATCCTTCTCCGGTTCTACATTCCTGCGGACAACCCCATTGGCCGGCACGCGAATGGCAACCGGATGTTCCGTTTGACGGATGCCCCACTCCAGCATTGCCATATACTCCTCACGACAAGTAGGTGCCAGATAAACCATATTCGGAATATTACCGATGACCGGAATATCAAAAAGACAAAGATGGGTAACGTCATTCATACTCGATAAGCTTCCCCAGAAGACAAGAATCAGTGCAGGATTATTGTTGATGCAAAGATCCTGGGACAACTGGTCGTAGGCGCGCTGGATAAAGGTGCTGTAGACCCCGAATACCGGTTTTCCACCTCCGGCAGCAATGGCAGAAGCCATGGCAACAGCCTGCTCTTCGGCAATGCCCATATCGATGAACTGCCGCCCTGCCTCCTTGCGGCGCTCCGGTGTAAAGCCAAATACCGTAGGTGTACCTGCGGTGATGCCCACCACAGTCGGGTCTTTCTTCATCTCCTGCAACAAATAACCGGCGGTAAGGTCGGCATAGTCTTCACCCTCTCCAGACTCACCGGTCAGATTGCCGGTTTCAAGGTCGAACGGAACACTGTAATGGAAACGTTCTTTTTGCTCTTCCGCCAATTTGTATCCCTTACCTTTCAAGGTATTGATATGTACCACAACCGGATGCTTCTTGTCCTTCACTTCACGGAAAGCCTCTATCAATTGCTCCACGTCATTGCCATCCTTCACATAGAGATAATCATATCCCATTGCCTTAAAATAGTTGCAGGGAGCCTGCCCCTCCGTTTCGCGTAACTGTTGCAGATTGCGGTATAGCCCGCCATGATTCTCGGCAATGGACATCTGGTTATCGTTGACAATGACGATGAAGTTCGTGCCCAGTTCGGCACCTACATTCAATCCTTCGAAGGCTTCACCTCCACTCAACGAGCCATCGCCGATGACGGCAATCACATTACCCGCCTCCCCCTTCAGGTCACGCGCCTTGGCAAGTCCGCTTGCCAGACTGACGGAGGTAGAGGTATGCCCAATGACGAAGAAGTCGTGCTCGCTTTCCGACGGTTCGGAATATCCGGAGACTTCGTCATACTCGTCCGCATTCATAAACGCTGCCCGGCGGCCTGTCAATATCTTATGGGTATAACTTTGGTGAGACACGTCATAGACTATCTTGTCCGTTGGTGAATCGAACACGTAATGCAGGGCTATGGTGGCTTCTACCATTCCCAGGTTGGGACCTACGTGTCCTCCGTGGGAGCTTAACTTGTTTAACAACACCTGGCGGATTTCTCCACCCAATCCGTTCATTTCGCTGACTGATAACTTTTTCACGTCAGCAGGGGAATTTACTTTTTCAATATACATATTCTATAATAACATTTAAGTAGCAATGCTTGTTTATCCGATGCTGCCCGTTATGCAGACCTCATCCAGACGCTGCAAAAGTACAGAGGAAACGGGAACGGAAAGGTAGATAAATTACCGGTTTTATTACCTTTTTTACAGATATAGAGCCAACTGATATTTGCGCAAAATCCCTCAACTTGTGCATTTTTCACCCCATTTTCTTGTCAAACCCAACTCTTTCCGTAAATTTGCAGGCTGATAATGAGTTAACCGGCCAATTTCAGTAGCAGGATTCTACTACTCCTATTCCCGGTACTGACATACAAAGAAATACTAATACTAATAATTAATAGCATGAGTTTGAAAATTGTTGTATTGGCAAAACAAGTTCCCGACACACGCAACGTTGGGAAAGATGCCATGAAAGCCGACGGAACTATCAACCGCGCGGCACTCCCTGCCATCTTCAACCCCGAGGACCTGAACGCTCTTGAACAGGCTCTCCGACTGAAAGATGAACATCCGGCTCCACCGTTACCATCCTGACCATGGGACCGGGACGTGCAGCCGAAGTTATTCGTGAAGGACTTTACCGTGGTGCCGACAACGGCTATCTGCTGACCGACCGCGCCTTTGCAGGTGCCGATACGCTTGCCACTTCGTATGCCCTTGCCACAGCCATCAAGAAGATAGGCGACTATGACGTCATCATTGGCGGACGCCAGGCCATCGACGGTGATACCGCCCAAGTAGGCCCGCAGGTTGCCGAAAAGCTGGGGCTGACGCAAGTGACCTACGCAGAAGAGATTCTGAACGTGGATAAAGCCGCCAAGAAGATTACCGTGAAACGTCATATTGACGGTGGTGTGGAAACCGTTGAGGCTCCCCTGCCCATAGTCATCACCGTAAACGGAAGTGCCGCTCCCTGCCGCCCGCGCAATGCCAAACTGGTGCAGAAGTACAAACGCGCCCTCGGTGCCCAGGAAAAAGCTGCCATCACCAAGGAAGGCGCTGAGCTTGCCTACGCCGGCCTCTACGAGAAATATCCCTATCTGAACATCACGGAATGGAGTGTTGCCGACGTGAACGGCGACCTTGCACAATGCGGTCTGAGCGGTTCGCCTACCAAGGTGAAGACCATTCAGAACATCTCATTCCAGGCCAAAGAAAGCAAAACGCTGACGGGCAGCGACAAGGATGTGGAAGATTTGATTGTTGAACTGTTAGCTAACCATACGATAGGATAAGATTATGAATAATGTATTTGTATATTTAGAGATAGAAGGCACAACAAGTTGCCGACGTCAGTCTCCGAACTCTTGACCAAAGGTCGTAAATTAGCCAATCAGTTGGGCTGTCAACTGGAGGCAGTTGCTGCCGGCAACAATCTGGCAGGCATTGAAAAACAAGTATTGCCCTTCGGAGTAGACAAACTCCACGTATTCGACGCTCCGGGCTTGTTCCCCTATACTTCCCTTCCCCACTCCTCTGTCCTCATCAATTTGTTCAAAGAAGAAAAGCCGCAAATCTGCCTGATGGGCGCCACCGTTATCGGTCGCGACCTCGGCCCGCGCGTTTCTTCCGCTTTGACCAGCGGACTGACTGCCGACTGTACCTCACTGGAAATCGGCAACCACGAAGACAAGAAGGAAGGCAAGGTTTACGAGAACCTGCTGTATCAAATCCGTCCCGCATTCGGCGGTAACATCGTTGCCACGATTGTGAATCCCGAGCACCGTCCGCAGATGGCAACCGTTCGCGAAGGCGTGATGAAGAAAGAGATACTGGACGCTGACTATAAGGGCGAAGTCATCAACCACGACGTTGCCAAGTACGTGCCCGAGACGGATTATGTGGTAAAAGTCATCGACCGCCACGTAGAAAAGGCAAAACACAACCTGAAAGGCGCTCCCATCGTGATTGCCGGCGGCTACGGCATGGGAAGCAAGGAAGGTTTTGACATGTTGTTCGAGCTTGCCAAAGAACTCCATGCAGAGGTAGGCGCCAGCCGTGCTGCCGTCGATGCCGGTTATGCCGACCATGACCGCCAGATTGGCCAGACCGGTGTCACTGTCCGCCCCAAACTGTATATGCTTGCGGCATCAGCGGACAAATCCAGCACATTGCCGGTATGCAGGAAAGTGGTATTATCATCTCCATCAACAATGACGAGAACGCTCCCATCAATACGATTGCCGACTATGTCATCAACGGTACGGTGGAAGAGGTTATCCCGAAGATGATAAAATATTATAAATCACACAGTAAATAACAATAAAGGTAATCATGAAAGGGCTGATTCTTATATTTGTTCTTCTTTCAGGTATATCTTCCGCTATCACTCAAGAAAAGCTCTGGTTGGACAAGAATTACCAATGGACGGACGACTCCATCCAGGCAGTCAGGTATGCTCTTGTTTCCAAGATAAACAAGAAGTGCATCAAGGTGGAAGAGTATGCTTTGGAAGGACAAAAGAAGGATGTCTGGCATTTCTCCGAATACAAAAGCAATCCCCGCAAAGGATAAGGGAAGGCCTGCATACATCATTCTATGCAAATGGCAAGGACAGCCTGACAGAAGTATATAGAGACAACCGCCTGGAGGGGCAGACCATGGTGTATTATCCCGACGGTGCCATACATCTGGCCCGGAGCTACAGCGATGGTAAACTTGACGGAACACTCCTGCAGTACTATCCCGACGGGAAACTCCGTAGAGAGGAACACTATTCAGAGAATCAGTGTACCGGTGGAAAGATGTTCGACGAGCACGGAACTGAAATGGAACATCAGCCGTATTTCGTGTTTCCATCCTTCCCCGGTGGAATAGAGAACCTCATGAAACTGGTGGCCAATGTTACCAAATATCCGGAAGACGCCTGGAAGCAAAAGGCAGAAGGAAGGGTAATCCTGCGATTCGTTGTAGACGAAGAAGGCAAGATGACCCATCCCCAAATTCTCCAGTCCGTGCGCTATGACATCGACAAAGAAGCCATACGCGCTTTCGAGGCCATTGCCGACGTCTACCGCTGGTCGCCCGGCTATCAGGACGGAGAGGCCAAGCGAGTGAAATTCACCATACCCCTATACTTCAGAATACCTAAATAACCAAGAAATTATGGCAAATTTTTATACCGAAGTTCCCGAATTGAAGTATCATCTGAACAACTCGATGATGGAACGTATCTGCGAACTGAAAGAACGCGGTTACCAAGACAAAGACAAGTATGACTATGCCCCGCAGGACTATGCGGATGCTATGGACTCTTTGACAAGGTACTTGAAATCACCGGAGAGATTACCGGAGAGATTATCGCTCCCAATGCCGAGGGCGTGGACGAAGAAGGTCCCCACTGTGCCAACGGCCGTGTGGAATATGCCAGCGGCACCAAGCAGAACCTCGACGCCATGGTAAAAGCCGGATTGAACGGTATGACCATGCCGCGCCGTTTCGGTGGCTTGAACTTCCCGATTACTCCGTACACCATGTGTGCGGAAATCGTTGCCGCCGCCGATGCCGGTTTCGGTAACATCTGGTCACTGCAAGACTGTATCGAAACGCTCTACGAATTCGGTAACGAAGACCAGCACAGCCGTTTTATACCGCGTGTCTGCGCCGGAGAGACCATGTCTATGGACCTGACAGAACCGGATGCCGGTTCCGACTTGCAGAGCGTAATGCTGAAAGCGACCTATGACGAGGCCAACAACTGCTGGCGCCTGAACGGCGTGAAGCGTTTTATTACTAACGGTGACGCCAATCTCCACCTCGTACTGGCACGTTCAGAAGAGGGTACCAAAGACGGACGTGGCTTGTCCATGTTCATCTACGATAAGAATGAAGGCGGTGTAGACGTGCGCCGCATCGAGAACAAGCTGGGTATCCACGGCTCTCCCACCTGCGAGCTGGTTTACAAGAATGCAAAGGCAGAACTTTGCGGCGACCGCAAGCTTGGTTTGATTAAATACGTTATGGCTTTGATGAACGGTGCCCGTCTGGGTATTGCCGCACAGTCGGTAGGCCTTTCACAAGCTGCCTACAACGAAGGTCTGGCTTATGCCAAAGACCGCAAGCAGTTCGGCAGGGCTATCATCGAATTCCCGGCTGTATATGACATGCTGGCTATTATGAAAGCCAAGTTGGATGCAGGACGCTCCTTGCTGTACCAGACTTCCCGCTACGTTGACATCTACAAAGCGCTGGACGACATTGCTCGCGAACGCAAACTGACTCCGGAAGAACGCCAGGAACAAAAGAAGTATGCCAAACTTGCCGACGCCTTCACTCCGCTGGCAAAAGGTATGAACTCTGAATATGCCAATCAGAATGCTTACGACAGCATCCAGATTCACGGCGGTTCGGGCTTCATGCTGGAGTATGCTTGCCAACGTATCTATCGTGATGCACGTATCACTTCTATCTACGAAGGTACTACTCAGTTGCAGACCGTAGCTGCTATCCGCTATGTAACAAACGGCTCATACTCTGCCACCTTGCGCGACTACGAGCAAGTGCCGTGCAGCGAAGAAATGCAACCGTTGATGGACCGCATCAAAGAGATGACCAACAAGTTCGAAGCCTGCACCAATGCGGTGAAAGAGGCACAGAATCAGGAATTGCTGGACTTCGTGGCACGTCGCCTCTATGAGATGGCTGCGGTATGTATCATGTCGCACCTCATCATTCAGGACGCGACAAAGGCTCCCGAACTGTTCGGCAAGTCGGCTCTGGTGTATGTGAACTACGCAGAAGCCGAAGTGGAAAAACACTTTAACTTCATCCGTAAGTTCAAGGCAGAAGAGCTGGAAAGCTACCGCAAATAAATGCATTGCTTGACAAGGCAAATATAGCGGGCACCGGAGTTTAGCTACTCCGGTGCCCGCTTGTTTTTTCTGAAATACTTCCTCCTGCTTGCCCCTTCTTAAAAGGACAAAAGTTCTCAAAGAGACGAAAGGAAAATTAATACTCTCCGTGCAGCCTCAGCCTGCCGCGCAGCGAGTGTATCTCCCGCTGCATCTCTTCCATCCTTGCCAGCAGATGGTGGATGGCATCAATCCCTTCCATATTGATGGAAAGGTCGTAGTACATACGGCTGTACCGTTCCACATCCGGCAACTCGGAGAAAGGCAGATAACGCTCTCCACCTTCCTGCTCCACATCTATCAGTCCACTTTCGCACAGCATATCAATAAAAGTGGGCTCTATATGACACTTGTCACAATATTCGCTGATGACAATCCATTCGTTCTGCATAATCCGTTCTCCTTTCATTAGTTCATACTCTGAATTTTACGGAACATCTCTTTCTGCTGTTCCGTCAGGTTTGTCGGCAACTTCACGGAATAAGTCACGATGAGATCGCCAAACTGTCCCTCCTTCTTATATACGGGGAAGCCTTACCCTTCAGACGTACCTTAGTCCCGTTCTGAGTTTCGGGTTTCACCTTCAGCTTCACCTGACCATCCAAAGTATCCACCAACTGGTCGCCACCCAGCAGGGCTGTATAAAGGTCGACGGTCACATCCACGTACAAATCATCTCCCAAACGCTTGAATACCGAGTCGTCCGGAATCACAAACGTGATGTATAAGTCACCTGCAGGACCTCCGTTGATGCCCTCGCCACCATAGCCTTTCAGTTTGATGACCTGTCCGTTGGCCACACCGGCCGGAATGGTAATACGCACTTGCTTGCCATTCACCGTCAATATCTGTTTATGGGTCTTCGCAGCCTCACGAAGCGAGAGGTTCAAATCCGCATGATAATCCTGCCCGCGGAAACCGGCATTGGCACCGCCTCCTCCGCGCGTACGATGACCGAACATCTGTTCGAAGAAGTCTGAGAAACCACCGGCATTACTGCCCGAAAATTCCTGCCGTCGGAAGAATACCAATACGTACCGCCTCCGTCCGTACCAAATCCCGCACCGGAACCTCCAAAACCGGCACCGCCAAATCCCCCGAAGCCCCCGGCTTGCTGCTGTGCCCGCTTCTGCGCTTCAAACTCGTCGGCATGTTTCCAGTGTTCACCATATTCATCATATTTCTTTCTTTTTTCAGGATCACTCAGCACCTCATTCGCCTCGTTGATAGCCTGAAACTTATCCTTGGCCGTAGCATCGTTCGGATTCAAGTCAGGATGGTACTTGCGCGCCAGCTTGCGGAACGCTCTCTTGATGTCATCCTGAGATGCCTTTTTGTCCACTCCAAGGACCTGATAGTAATCAATATAAGCCATAGTCTATTAGTTTTATTGTCTAAATACCATAAAACAAATAACACGCCAATTTGTTTTACGCATTACTAAAATAGGTAAACGAAAATTAAAAAGCATCATCAAGCATAATAATTACGTGATAAACAAACATTTAGTTTCAACCAAACACTTATTTCACGTCTATAAAATACCAAAATAGTGTAAACGACACCTAATATCGTCTAATTATTCATCCTAAATCTTCCTAAAATTGACAGAAAATGCTTTATTTGTAATAAGGAAAATTTGTTTTATATATAATCCCAACCTTAGACTTAAAACCCCAATTAACGAAATGTAATTATTAGGCTACCTAATCGGATACTTATTCGGCTACTCGTGAGCCCTGCCGGGCAAAGCAGGCG
>ENA-OQJX01000295-OQJX01000295.1-human-gut-metagenome-genome-assembly--contig:-NODE-295-length-29974-cov-5.599792_pt1 | contig 29974 bp, 25 predicted proteins | sample MGYA00242615_ERZ504782 | MGnify/ENA primary metagenome ERZ504782 (study PRJEB26092, sample SAMD00036354) | human gut metagenome | host: Homo sapiens | study: EMG produced TPA metagenomics assembly of... | reverse complement strand
ACAAATCCTTGAAAACTTTATTGATACAGCATTTGGGCTCAAACTCTATTTCACAGGAGTTGCCTTGAACATGCAAAACATCATAGATGCTTTTTCCCTCCGCATTTTCTATTTTGATTCCTTCTTTCAAGATATGACTGGGAGATATTATGCCGGAATATTTTTCCACATAAATGGACAGTGACTGGCCTGTATCATCCCGCTCCATGCATATGACATTATCAGCTAATGACCTTAAACATTTTGCCAGTCCTGCATTCTTGTCACACAATATAATCAGGTCAATACTTTTCTTTTGGCAATAGTTCTTGATTGCGCTTAAGAACAAATCATTCCCTTTCAATAGGGGAAAGCTATAATCTATTTTTTGCAAGTCATCAATGATAATCCGCTTTATCTTTTTGTCTGCATTCTTATCAAAACAAATATTCAGTTGTTCGTTCAAGTAGTACAATAACTCATCCGTTGATATGCAGCCCATATTGATATTGAAGGAATGCATCTTGGAATAGCATTTTTCACATTCTGACAATCTGCAATGGCGCAAACAATTTGCTGTGCATGAACATTCCTTAATATCATTAGTATAAGCTATGTACGTGCCTTTTTCTTTTCCATTATTTGTGTCATCTAAACAAGGGACAGGTCTGTTTTCTATGGAATTCCATGCCGGACATACCAAATGCAGCCTAAGATTGTCAATCAGTCTGTCAAAAGTTAAGAACAATGTATGGATACCTTGTTTTGCTGCACAGAAACAGCTTCCTGCCGCCAAATAGAACTTAAAGGAGTTTGGAGAACCGAGTATTGCAATTATTTCTCCGGATGTAGTCCCATTTTTATAGCCAAAAAGTTCTTGCAAGGCTTCTTTCACCGTGGTTGTTTTCTTTTCAGTATAACCAAAATAAAGGTTTCGAAGTACATCCATGGCCGAATTTTCAGACCTTTTATACTCTTCATATTCTTTCAGCTTCCCTTTGTTCTTGACATCATCAAAAACATTTGCATTTACATGACGTAAATAATGGTTTTCTAAAATGCCCTGTTGGGTCAGAATCTTGGCTTGCGGCAAATACCGTTTTTGTTGCAGCAGAAGATGGGAACTCGGATACACCTCTATTCCGTAATCTCTCTTCTTGTATTCATGCCACCCGTATGCGCACATTTGGAACACGCTCTTGCTAATACGGAGAGCATGGGATGTATAATTTTCCTTATTGTTCTCTATACGCCCAAGTTCAATCAGGATGTCTGCACTTATCTTTAATTTTTCATCCAAGTCATCAATTACGATAATAGTGACAAGCGCGCTCTTTCTCAGTATATGTTCAAAAGGCGTCAACTCAAAACTTTTCAGATCGCTATCGCTGATTTTTGTCAATCCGTCTATGACAATGCAGGAAGAGGGCATCGATTTGTTCTTGGTGTTCTCTTCTGCCCCTTTTTGTATATGTGAAAGGATTTTGCTGAATGTGTGAGAAGGAGTTGTCACGTATTTATATTCCATTTCATTTCTGGAATCTTTATTTTCATTTTCTATAGGAATATGTCCATTGAATCGAACATCAAAAAAGTCATTCCTAAAATCGAAGTTTCCATCAGACGAAAATACATTTGAGATTTTCTGATAATCAGAAATCTTATCATATCTACGGGTAAATAGTATATTTGCCTGCGAATCTATGGACTGGGCTGTTCTGAAATGCAATGAATTAGTCCGGATGTTGTAAAATACAATGCCTTCGGATATATATGAATCTATCTTGCTTTTCAAATTTTCAGGAAATGGCGGCGGAGCACTGGAGTGCGATGCTCCCGCACGAATTTTGCCCGTGTCAAATATCGCATCGGCAAACCGACTGCCTGTCCAGTCATTGCTTAAGCTGCTTGTCCTGACCATCTTGTCAATACACTTGGAGATAATGAAGTCCAAAAGCATGTCGTTCATCTGGTCTGTGTTCTTGTCCAATGAATAGAATGCGGGAACTTGCGGCTTAAATTCCAGATTGTTCAATGATTTGGCGATACCATGCATCATTTGCATCGCAAACAAGGTTTTGTCTGTGCCCCGGTCACCTTTCAAGACAATGATAATGCCTTTCTCGGAAGATGAAATATCTTCTTTCGGATTTATCAATGGCAATTGGAGACCGCCAAGCAGCATTTTGTCCAATCCTTGTATTCCTGTCGAAATTTTTCCGACGGTGTTTATTCCTTGTCCCATAATACATTAAATATATGATTATACAGTTCTTTGTATCCCCCGAGTTCAAATATGGGGGTCAGACCATAATTTGTAAAAAATGCATCTTTGATTTCCATTATCTGGACATAACTTTTATAATCCTCTGCCTGGGTCTCTTTCAAATAGTTCTTTGTGGAGGCATGAAGGAAATAGATCTTGTCCTCGTTACCAATCGAACTGGCATAATGCACCATCCTTTGCGGGTTGATGTCACTCAATGAAATTCCTACAAATATGCAGGTGAAATGGCATAGAAAATGCAATTGGGTAGCGGTTTGCCAAGAATAGACATTGCGTACATTGTCATAATACTCTTCCATCGAAAGGACGATTTCGTTCCCGTCGCTCAAAAACGGTTCGTTGAAAGGGGGCAGGTAACCATGTATATGGTATATTGACAGGATATTGTCTGCCTGTTGAGAATTGTTAAAGCTGCCATATACTTCCTCAATCCTGACTCCGTTTTTCCATCGTTTGTTCTCCATTAACATATCTTGTTCCTTATCAGAAAAAAATTTGTCTTTATTCTCATACAGGACTTCGACGGCCATGGTAAGGAATTTATCATAATTGTAAGTTACAACAGCCACGAGAGGCTCGTACAGTAAAATGAACCGGGCAAGCTGGTATAAAGAATTCAAGGAAGGAGCATCTTCTTTTAATTCTTTTCCATGACCATAATACTCTAAAAAGATTTCAGTCATCTTGTCCTTATCGCAATACCGGTACAGTTGATGGCGAATCGTATGGATATAATTTTTACCCAAAATAGATTTGATGATGGAAGCTCGCACCAAGGACGTAAACTCTCCTTCAACGGTAGTGTGCAATGTTTCCCAAAGGGATTGCTCTTCTTCAGTTCTTAGGCCGATTCTTAGAGAGGAACATAGCAGGCTTTCCAGACGTTCCCTCTCTTTAGTCGTATATCTTTTCTCGGCAGACAATATGGATAAAGCGTCTTTGAGCATCATGTTTAGCAGCCCGTTCCAACTGATGTCAATGCTGCTGTCACCCCCTAAATTGATTCCGGCACCTACAAACAGGACAATCTTTTTTTTGTCCTTTATATCCTGTCTTAAGGCTTCGATATTCGCCTGATAAGTATCGTGTTCGAATATCAGATGTTTGGATTTATCTATCTGTCGCTCCATATCCATTCAAAACGTTCTACGTCTGATTCTACAAGAAGAGCTCCAGACTGTACCTCAATGAATGTTAAGTCGGAGATAGCCCTGACTGCATGTTTAATACCTTTCTTGATCGTAACCGTATCGCCTCTACCGACTATTGACCGGATACCGTCAAGTACCAGTTCCCCCTCGCCATCGATGAACGTCCAGACTTTATCGCAATGGCGGTGTACCTGATAGCTTATACACTTACCGGATTTGATTTTCAATTGCTTGGTAAGGGATTTATAACCGTCGGGGAACTCCTCTGTATCGACCACTTTATATTCGCCCCAGCGACGCTCCTCGAACATCGGCCGACGTTGCAGGCGGTCGGCGTAAGTCTTGATGTTTTCGCTCTTACTCTTGTCCGAGATCAGGATTCCGTCATTCGATGCCACGATAACCAGATTCCGTGCACCGATGCACATGACTGGCAGTTCGAGTTCGTTAATGACGTGCGTATTCTCGGATTCATCATCCATAACGACATTGCCGATAGTATGTTCCGATAGTTCATCAGTCAGCGTGTTCCATGTGCCGAGGTCTTTCCACTCTCCGGTAAAAGGCACGACGGCTACCGACTGCGCCTTTTCGGCGACCTCGTAGTCGAAACTGATTTTCGGAAACTCTCCATAACGGGAACGGATTTCCGCAAACGTGTCGGCTTTGATGTATCGGGCGATGATATCTATCATATACCCCAACCGGAAAGCAAACACACCCCCATTCCAGAAAGCACCCTCCGAAATAAGTTTCTCGGCAGTCATCATATCCGGTTTTTCCGTGAAGCGTGATATTTGAAATGCTCCTTTGTTCTGTACATTATTGGCTGGCACTATATATCCGTATTTTGTTGACGGATATGTGGATTTAATACCCATCAATACCAGTTCGGCTACATTGTTTTTCACTGCATCCGCTATCCTGCGAATCGTTTCAAAATAACCTACTTCAGTATAAGGGTCGCAAGGCATGACGATTATAATCTCATCGATGGAACATTTTCGTTCGTAAGCCAAATACGAGCTTGCAAGAGCGATAGCCGGGAATGTATCGCGACGCTCCGGTTCCGTAACTACAGGAATTTCTTCCCCAAGCTGGTTGATGATGACGTCCCGCTGCGACTGGCTTGTTGCCACGGTAATCGAATCACAGATGCCGGTTTCCCGTAATTGCCGTACCACCCGCTGCACCATCGACTCTTTCGAGCCATCGGGTGCAGTCAACAGTTTGATGAATTGTTTTGACCGTGTATTATTGGAAAGCGGCCACAGGCGTTTACCCGAACCGCCGGATAACAGTATGATTTGCATATAAACCTTTGAAAACTATTTATGTACATTTAGTTATTTATCGTTCCGCCCTAATAGGATTGTTCAGGAAATCTTCGTAAGAAAGGCGTATGCCTTCCTCCAGTTCCGTCTTGTAAGTCCATCCGAGCGAAGCCGCTTTCGATACATCCAAAAGTTTACGGGGCGTACCGTTGGGCTTTGTGGTATCCCACTTGATTGCGCCCTCGTAGCTATGACTTTCGCCACCAGTTCTGTCAGCGCTTTTATGGTCAGTTCCTTTCCTGTTCCGGCATTGACAGTCTCGTTGCCGCTGTAATTGTTCATCAGGTACACGCATAGGTTGGCGAGGTCGTCCACATAAAGGAACTCACGGAGCGGACTTCCATCACCCCAGCAGGTTACTTCTTTCAAGCCGGCTATCTTTGCCTCGTGGAAGCGGCGGATAAGCGCCGGTAACACGTGGCTGTGCTCGGGGTGGTAGTTGTCATTCGGCCCATAGAGATTGGTGGGCATCACACTGATATAGTCCGTGCCGTACTGACGGTTGAGAAACTCGCAGTATTTCAATCCGGAGATTTTCGCCAATGCGTATGCCTCGTTGGTCTTTTCCAGTTCGGAGGTAAGCAGGCAACTTTCAAGCATCGGCTGGGGCGCCATACGCGGGTATATGCACGATGAACCGAGAAACTCCAGCTTCCTGCAACCATTGCGCCATGCCGAGTGGATGACATTCATTTCCAGTATCATGTTCTCGTACATGAAGTCCGCCAATGCCGATTGGTTGGCAATGATACCGCCCACCTTTGCTGCGGCGAGGAATACATATTCGGGCTTTTCTTCGGCAAAGAAGCGTTCCACGGTTTCCTGACGAGTCAGGTCCAGCTCTTTATGTGTGCGTGTGATGATATTCGTATATCCCTGCCGTTGCAGTTCACGGACAATGGCCGAACCGACCATGCCCCGGTGACCGGCCACATATATTTTAGCGTTCTTTTTCATTATAACTCCATTATTATTTCACAATTCCTTTTTCCAGATATTCGGCAAGGTTGGTACGTACCTGTTGAGATGCTCGCTCAACAGCTACTTTCGCCATATCTGCATCTACCATGATTTTCACAAGTTGTTCAAATGATGTTTTCTTCGGATTCCAGCCCAATTCCCGCTTCGCTTTTGACGGATCACCCCACAAGTTCACCACATCGGTTGGACGGTAGAAATCGGGCGACACTTCGACAAGCACCTTGCCGGTCTTACAGTCAATACCTTTTTCGTTTTCACCTTCACCCTCAAAGCGCAGTTTGATGCCAACATGACGGAAAGCCTGTTGACAGAATTCACGCACAGAATGTTGCTCGCCAGTAGCGATCACAAAGTCTTCCGGCTTGTCGTTTTGGAGGATCAGCCACATGCACTCCACATAATCCTTAGCATAGCCCCAGTCACGAAGTGATGACAGGTTGCCGAGATATAGCTTGTCCTGCTTACCTTGGGCGATACGAGCAGCGGCAAGAGTTATCTTACGAGTTACAAACGTCTCGCCACGGCGTTCCGATTCGTGATTGAACAGGATCCCCGAACAACAAAACATGTTGTACGCCTCACGATATTCCTTGGTGATCCAATACCCATACAGTTTTGCCACAGCATAAGGAGAGTAAGGATGGAACGGGGTATTCTCGTTCTGTGGAACTTCTTCCACTTTCCCGTAAAGTTCGGAAGTAGATGCCTGATAGATGCGGCAAGTATCAACCAAGTCACACTGGCGCACGGCTTCCAGAATACGTAATACACCGGTTGCGTCAACATCTGCAGTAAATTCCGGGGAGTCAAATGATACCTGTACATGGCTCTGGGCGGCAAGGTTGTATATTTCGTTTGGCTTTACTTTTTTCACCACCTGCAAAATGCTCATTGAGTCACTGAGATCTGCATAATGGAGGTGGAAATGAGGATGTCCTTCCAAATGGGCAATGCGTTCACGGAAATCTACCGATGAACGACGGATGGTGCCGTGCACGTCATAGTCTTTTCCTAAGAGAAACTCGGCCAAGAACGAACCGTCCTGTCCTGTAATACCTGTAATTAATGCAATTTTATTCATTGATTTATTGTGAAAATATAAATATTAAAGCCATATCCTCCCAACAAGCTGTACTTACCTTCAAGAACCACTCTAACATCATTTGGATGTATCCCAAAAGTTCTACAACCTTGCTAATCTCCTAACCGACATTTCCGTCTCACAGCCATGTGAACATATTCAGCTAAAGGCTTGGAATTCTTACCCTATAGTTCAACTATGTCAAGAGGAAACCAAAAAGGAATGTCCCATCAGAAATCCCGTAACTTCAACGACATGCGTGTCACCTAAAGACTACATAGAAAAAATCATATTAAAATCATGACAAAAACATTCTTGTATGGACTGTTTATATTTTAAGTAAAGATAATTATCTGTAGATTTTTATAACCACTTCACATCATTTCAACTTGAACTTTACGATTTCAGCCACCTTATACACATACCGCAAACTGTCCAGTAGAGCGTTTGAGTGCACATGGTTCTCACGATAAGCCCTTACATGGTCTGCCATGATTCTCTTATGACTAGCCCAACCAGATGTGGAAGCACCGCCGATACGCATAGTTACACAATCCTTCGGTATGTATTTGATAGAAATCTTACCAACATATATCAGCCGCAATAGATTCTCAAAATCAGCCGCCACCTTATAGGATGTTCTGAACAGCCCAAAGCGTTCATACGTTTCTTTCCGGCAATAGAACGATGGATGGGCGGGCATGAATCCAAGTAGCATTTTCCAGCGGCGAAATCCAGCGGACGAATAATAGCGGATACTTTTATCCAAATCCTTGCCATCCACATAGTGAATGTCGCCATACACGGCATCCACATGGTTTTCTTTCAATTCGCCTGCCAATATTTCTACAATGTCCGATGATGTGTAGAAGTCATCCGAATTCAGTATGCCGATAATATCTCCTGTCGCCATCCTGATACCCTTGTTCATTGCATCATATATGCCCTTGTCCGGTTCACTAACATATCGTAACCTGCCGTGGTAGCGTGGCTCATATTCTCGAACCAGCTCCATTGTATTGTCTGTACTTCCTCCATCTACGATAATATGCTCTATATCCAGATAAGTTTGCCTAAGCACGCTTTCCAATGTGTCACGAAGAGTTGCACCGCTGTTCCATGTGACAGTGATTACTGAAACTTTCATTTGAATTTATAGGATGATATTGTATTTATCTTTTAGGAAACGCTTAATTTTTTCCTTATTGTTTCCGCACTCTTTCTTTATCTCATAAACCTTGGCATCCACCAGCGTACGATACCACCAGCCTTGTAGGAAAGTCCAGATGAAACCGACTTTACCGTCAAGGCAAGCCCCTTTCAGGAAATAACGGTAACAGAAATAGGCGAAGGAACGCCAAAACAAAGGTTGACGGACATATTTGTGCTTCTTCATTCGCTTAGCCTGCGCCTGTCGACTTATGTTCTTGTTCTCATCCATCTCGGCCGTACCTGTCAAGTCCAGTTCGATGTCCAGCAAGTCCACCGCCTCGCGTATAGCATAGTTCACGTGTTTGTGGCAGAACCAAGACAAGTCATTCAAATTATGGTCGCAGAAATCATGTTCAAATTCTACGGCACACCCTTCGGTCAACTGGATATGTTCGTCCATCAACCTTTGCTCACACATTCCCTTTCCGTATCGGAATACCCGCAACAACTTTACAGGATAAATACCCCGTTTCATCCATTTGCCCATAAATATGTGTCGGCGGTTGAAGATAATACCACTTACTTCTTCTGGTAGGGATGGCAACTTCTCATTCAACTCTTTCACCAATTCTGGCTGTAGATATTCATCCGCGTCTAAACGTAGTACCCATTTTGTGGAAAATGAAAGATTCTCTAAAGCCCAATTGAATTGTTCAGCCTGGTTTCCTGGCCATTCATGCTCCACTACTTCTGCACCAAACTCCTTGGCAATTTCCACTGTCCTATCCGAAGAAAAGCAATCTACGATATATACCTTCGATGCAAATTTTTTCACGTTCTCCAAGCACCTACGGATGTGGATTTCCTCATTGTAGGTGAGGATGATAACAGTAATGTCTGACATTTATTTATTGATTATTCTTCTCTTTATAAATGTAGCAGGGTTGCCTGCCACTATATCGTATTCATCAACATTTCTCGCTACTACTGCTCCTGCTCCAACTACAGCATATCTTCCGATCTTTATTCCAGGCAATAGCAAAGATTTCGCCCCGATGAACACATTATTACCGATAACCATTTTGCCAATCATCAAGGGCATGTTTTCCAACGACAAATCATGTGTCCCGTTACATAGGTAGCTGTACTGTGATATGGTAACTCGTTCTTCCAATATTACAGGACCTAAATTATAGACTTCAGAATGCGGTCCAAGGCAAGACTTATGACCTAATGTAAGCAACCACGGAGCAAAAATTTTGCTTGATGGGAACACGAACGGTTGTCCGCTTATTTTAGCACCAAATAACTTTAGAAGCAATAACCGCCATTGGTTGAAAAAGTGCTTTGGAGTCGTCCTGTAAAATAATGTCCAGGTTATACGCCAAAGGTGTAAATAAATGACCTCTCTCAAATTCCACGATGTGGTATAGGCATCTTTCTGGGATGCAGTTTTGTACCAAAGTTTGTCATCCATGATTATCTGCTAACAAGATTTCAAAATTCCGAATATATTGCTCAGTAATACTCTCTACAGAAAATTCTTGCGCCCTTCGGTAAGCGGCCTCTCCCAATTCATATCGTAGTTTTGGGTTGTCTATCAACTTCTTTATTTGTTCTGTTAGCTGTTCCACTGCATTGTCTGCATGGTGATTAAATACCAACCCGTTTTTTCCGTCTTCGATGAAATCCGTGAAACACGCTAATCCTGACACTATAACAGGACGTCCTGCTCCCATGGCTTCCAATGGCGACACCCCGAAAGTTTCCCCTTGGTCAGCAATGGAAGGATAACAATATATATCACATTTTGACAACTCTTCGTTCAATGCTTGCGGGTCACTTATACCTCCAGGAAAAGAAATTTCCACGTCTGGACATAACCTCTTCAGTATATTTACGTATTCTATACCACTTCCGCCTTTTCCTGTTTCGTATGGTCCGATTAAAATTAAATGGATTTTATTGTCTTGGGAGAGATTTTGAGCCGCACAACATAACAAATCGAGACCTTTCTCCTTATGTATTCTTCCATGGTAGGTAATTATCACGGAATCAGAATCAATTCTTTTTCTTGAATACTTGAAATATTTAAGATTCAAAGGATTACAAACTATAACTATTTTAGGATTAGACCCAATTTCTTTTTCCAAAGCCTCCTTTACCGCATTCGACACACACGAAAATTGGTTCACTGCCTTGTAGAAATGGAACTGTCCTTTGGGCATTCGTGCCACATTATAAACAGTTTTCTTGTATTTCCATCCTACCAACGGACTTAGGATTGGTGCCCAAAATGTATTCTGAACCAATATATCGCAGGAACTTAATTTGAATAGCGATTTGAGTGTAAAAACAAAATCCTTTAATATGTCTCCATAGACTGATTTTGTGCGTTTGTAACCTCTTATTTTTATAATTTGTATAGAGCCGTTGAGATTGTAACACGAATCTTTCTTCGAGTAGAATATCACTTCATGTCCTTTAGCACTCATACATATGCCTACATAATACCATAGTCTTTCTACAGCTCCTAAGGCATTAGGTGGTAATGGTCCGAACGGACTTGTTATTATTCCTATTTTCATTTATGCCGTCTCCTTCTTTATGGAAGGAACGGCAATATTGAATATTACCCCCCCCTTTTTTTAACTTGTATTAACATTCTTTTCTTTATCTCTTTTGCAGGATTGCCGCCAACGACAGTCCAATGTTCAACATTCTTATAAACCGAGGCTGTTGCCCCGACAACCGCCCCTTGCCCTATGGTAACTCCCATACCCACAAAGGCTCTCGCTCCAATCCATGCTTGGTCTTCTATCACAATAGGGGCGGTAATCAACGGATTCAACGGCTTGCTTATGTCATGGCTAGCTGTACACAAGTAAGCCCCCTGTGAGACGGTAGTGTTCGCCCCGATTTTTATAGGAGCAACATTGTAACAGTCTACCTCCGAGGCTAAACAGCTGTATTCATCCATCTCCAAGTTAGAAGGGTAATATACCCTAGCTGAGGAATACACTATGGCTGTAGAATGGATTTTTGCCCCAAACAACCGCAACAAAAAACGCTTCCATCCACTTCCCATGCTTCGTGGCAATGGACGGGCAAACAAGCCCCACATCACACTCCACAGTAAACGTACCAACTGGTGCTTCCTGCTTAGTGCATTGTGATATTTCGACAAATCAACCTTTGTTTCACTCATACACAAATTCAGGTTTCTCTCCTCCATGCAATATCCACTCATATAGTCGCTTCATCTTCTTACCAAGTACTTCTACGGAGTAGTTTTCGTACATTAGTCGTTTGCCGTTCACGCCCATACGCATTCTCTTCTCATTCGGAAGGCAGCGGCCTCCAACAGCGTTTGGTTAATACTTTCTTGTCCGTTATCTATCCACCATCCGCAATGATGTTCTTCCAATTCCTGCCATGGCATCCCTCTCGAAGCTATAACCGGTACACCTCTCACCAACGCTTCCGTCACGATATTCCCGAAGTTCTCAAAGTCACTAGGCACTACGAGAAGTGACAGTCCTGTTATCGCATCATCTTTCTCTTTTCCTGTCAGAAATCCGGTAAATTCTACTACATTCTCTATTTTAAGCCGCTTCACTTCTGCTTCCAAGAATGTCTGATATGCTTTATCGCCACCACCTATTATCACCAAACGACACTCTTTTACTCTCTTTAGTTCATTGAAAGCGTAAATTAACCGTTCCACCCGTTTGCGTGGGTGTAGCCGTCCAAGATAGCCAACATTGAATATTGGCTTTTTCGGAATCTCACGGTCTATCACACCATTAATATCTATTGGATTGGGAAGCACTGCCACCGGATTTTTGAAGCCTAAAGCACGATAATACTCCATTTCCTCCTTGCAGGTGGCCTGTACGCAAGCCGCTTCGGCGAACACCTTTTTTTGGTAAAGTTTCATCATCACTTTTTTAAGCAAAGCATGATGTGCCAATGCCTGTGGATAAAGCATTCCACGAGGAGAAACCACATATGGTTTCTCCACTTTTCGTGCATATCGGGAAATGGCAAGGCCATGATGCATCCATGTTCCGTGGATATGGTAGATGTCAACGTCCACTGCCTTTTTCAAACATTCATGAATATTATCCACGTATGCGAACGTCCCATACTTGCCGGAGTGGGTAAACCGGACGTTCAGGTCGGGAGCAATCAGCTTGCCATCTGAAGGTATCTGCTCGCACAAGGCCACAGTCTTTACTCCAGCCTTTTCAAGTCCTTTTAGTGTCAGGCTCATGCTCAACGCCGGACCACCGGCATTCACATTGAGCGAGCCGGAATGAAGTGTTGTTAGCAAAATATTGTGCATAATAAAGTTATTTTACAAAGCCGTACTCTCGTTCGAAATATTTATAATTTTCCAATGATTTTATATATTTCGCAGGATTTCCTGCATATAATCCAGGCGTATTATACTGCTTATTTAACAGCGAACATGCTCCTAATACTGAATAATCTGGCAGTATAGCACCTTTTAAAATAGTACATCGGGCACCGACAAAAGCATAATTTCCAATTCTAATGGGAGAAGTATCTTGCCTATTGTTTTTCAAATCTATACTATGCGTCATAAAAGCCGTTTCGAATCCTGCAATGGTACAGTAATCCCCTATGTATATTCCACCATTACAATCAAAATAATGTCGACTGGTTATGGACGTATTTTTACCTATTGAAAGTATACATTGTCTATTGTCAATATGAGAAAAATGTGAATACTTACGTACTTTTACATGAGTTACAGAAAAACCTGTAATCCAATTTCTTGATCCTATTTTTGAATTTTCATCTAAATAAAGGATGTCGATACTTTTTACCAAATTGAAATGTCCAATTTTTGCGTTCTTTTTAAGAATGACCTTCTTTGCCAAAACTATAGAATATCCTATCTTAACATTTTCATCTAAATCAAAATTCAATAGTATCCTTAAAAAGAATTTTCTAATTTTCCATGGGAATAAAAATAGAATAAGTTGTATAAACATAGACAAAGTATTAAGTGTATTATTTAAATAAATATGAATATGTATAACCAATAGATAACCACAGGTAATAAAAAAGAAATATTCCACTTGATAAAGTGTATCCCTCTGCATTGAGGTGTAATCCTATGAAAACAAGAGAAGATACCAACAAGATGGATTCGTTAAATGCATCTTTAACTAACATCACCACATATCGTATGTACATTGTAACGAATAGTATAAAAGAGACAATACCCGTACTAGATAAAATAAACAACCAACCGTTACCTGGCTCAACCATTCCCTCATTACCTCTTTCGCTCAAAGTTCCTACGACAGTAGCGAAACCACATCCTATAAATGGATTTTGCAAAAATTCTTCCATTCTTGCTTTCCAAGAAAAAGAGCGAGCTGTAATTAATCCACCCCGACTTTCTGAAATTGCAATTTTAGCTTGTACAGCTTCCGTGTAACTCCACCATAAAGGACTTGTTATTGCTAAAATAACTATAACACAGATGATTATCTTGAAAAACATCGCCATGTCATTGCGATAATAAAGGTAGAGACAAACAATTCCTGAAATAATCATAGACAATATTGCAGATCGTGATCCTGCCAATATACAGGATAATAAAGATATACAAATACCGACAATATAAAACATCTTATCTCGGAGTCCTTTATCCTGTTTGGTTATAAGGAATTTATATGTTAAATATATAGTAGATAACCCTGCTATAGGCCCCATTTGCATTGAGTGCAAAGTCATTCCACCATATAAGTGCCCACGTGTTGTTATCATGGCAGAAGGATAAATACAATATATCAGAAAGGATACAACTGTAACAAACACCAATCCCACAGATACATAATGAAAACAATTCCGTCTTAACGAATAAAGCCATTCACTGGTAAACAGAGGACCGACACTTCCGACTATAAGCAAAAAACCTGTAAATCTTAATCCTATATTATATTTTGCGTCAATGCTATTCCCTATAATAGATAAGAAGCAAAAGAATATAAATAGCAGAGTTGAATAATTAACCCTATGATATCCACTTATTATAATGTAAAATGCACAGATACCCCAAATAGAATAGTATATTGGAGCCGACGTCGTTGGTACAAACTTTATGATCCTAAGTATTGTGAATAAAGTTATAAATATTGCCAACGGTTGAGTTGAAGTTGTAGGATTAAAAGAGAACATATTTTCAGATACACTTTACTCTTTGTTAATACGTTTGAAAAAGTATGTACAAGCAATTATGGTAACAAAATTCATGCATAATGCGGAAAGTCCCATACTGAAAGCCCCTGTCATTTTAAATACTTCAACAAATGTATATATACCTATAAGAATACAAATGTCACGAAATATTGTTATTGCATACATTAACCAATTTCTATTTCTTGACATAAACTCGGAAGAAAATACATTATATATACTATTAAAAACAGTCGTATAGCAACATACAGCTAAAACTGAACTCAGACCATAAAATGTTTCTCCATAAAATTGCGTTATGCAATTGGATGATAAAACCACCAGAGTTGAAGGTATAAATGTAGATAAAGCATATATACCCATCATTGAATATAGAAGTCTGTTATGTTGCTCTTTATTTTGATCCGAACTTAAATGGCTGAGAACAACATTTCTAAGTGTTATAGGAATAAATAAAATGACAGCAGCCCATTGTGATGCAGCAGAATATAAGCCCACTTCTCCGTAATTCGTCAATTTCAATAGAAGTATGGAACCAAGCCAGTGAGTGATTGACAGGGACATCTCTTGAAGTGCAATAGGAAACGATTGCCGTAGAATGGATTTTAACGGAGCTTTCCCATTCCTGTTTAAAACAGCAAGTTGTTTTCTTAAAATATAGTGATTTAATGCACAATTGAAAATTTGTGATAAGAGTAATGCCCCAAGAGCACCATTAAATCCCCATATATATGTCAGACATATACTTAATATGAAATTACATATACCTGATAATATATTGATATAAGCCGTCTCTTTAAACAACTTAAAGCCTGCAAGTATCCCTATCTGTGAACTTGTTAAAGCATTGAATATAATTATTATAGAAAGACATTGTAATCCTATAGTCAATGATACATCTTCAAGATATATTGCTATATGCGAACTAAATATAAATACAAATAAGGCTATTAGCGTACTGAATGCCAACGTTATCTTCAAGATATTGTTTATCAATGAGTATAAAAGACTTTCATCGTTTTGTCTGTATTTTGCCACATATATAGTGGATGTATACCCCAAGCCCATTGTAGAAAATATCGCTATCAGTAACAATGTATTCCTCAAAAGTCCATATTCTCCAAAAATCTCTTTCCCCAAAAGACTGGCAATGATAATACCACCCAGCACTGTAAGCCCTTTTCCAAGTGCATTACCTAAAATAGTCCAAAAGGAATCATGAAATAGTTTGCTATGTATCAACTCTTTAACAGTCATACCTTTACATGTCTTAATTTACAAAATTCATTCCAACTATTTGGAAATATAATTGCTTTTAAATAAGGATTCATGTATATAATTCGAGCTATATAGTAAGATATTATTGTTGTAATGACTTGGCTGATGATCACAATTCCCCAATTCGTTCCCCATAACGGATAAATAATTATAAAAAGAATTTTTAGCAAAAATGGATGGATTATATATATGGGAAAAGAATACTCCCCGAGTTTCTTCAACAGACAACTATTTGATAAAATATTGCGAATTTGATATACAATGAAAAAGAACAAGAAAGGCATAGTTAATAGCAATCCCCATCTAACTTTATCATCAATAGGTACCTCTCCATCATGTTGTAATATAAAGCAAATAGTAGTTCCAAAACAAATAGTATAGGTATGATAATATATAAGATACTATTTTTCCAATTCTTTATTATCCACAAACCAACAACGCCCATAAAAAAGGCTCCTAAAGCATATGTTATAGCAAAAGGAGAATAATTTTTAAGCAAATATATGACACTTTTGTCGAATGGTGCTCTGAACCCAAAAATGAAATATATAAAGAAAAATATACTTCCACAAAGAATTATCAAGTATTTTAATATTTCCGATGTATCATTGTCATAATATATATCCTTTAGAATTATCATAGAAAACATTACCGGTAAGAACCAAAGAAATTGTAATCCTGTAAAATAGTCAATATTATATCCATTACCAGTCAGGATGGTAAGTAAGAAATCATTCCAATGTTTATCCGTTTCAATCATTTGAGATGATACGTTTTCAGGTATAACCCCTAATATGTTTCCTACATAGTTTAATAAAGAAAGAAACAGAAAAAGTATTATAAATGGATAATATAGTCTTATAACATAATCTCTTATCCTTATAAAAGATATTTTCTTATGTGGATAAAGAAAAGGCAACATAAAGAATGCCTGAATATGGAACAGATATAAATATACCATTCCAATCCGACTTTCAGAAGAAAAGAATGAATTATGCCCCAATATAATCAAAAATATAAGCAATCCCTTGATTGCTGTAGACTCTTCACGACTTATTAAACTTTCATTTTGCATTTTTTTATTTAACATGTATTGTATTCACCCCTTCACAAGCTATTTGATTTATTTTTTTAACATCTACCTAAGTCTTTTTCGACATAGTCTAAACTGACATCATAACAATTGTCAATGGGATGATTTGAAATGTAAATGTATCAGGTTGTTATTTCTTTGTTTCTGAAGAATACGAATGTTTATCTCTTGAAAGGTTTCAATTTCAATTCATACATGCGGCCTATTGCCTCAAGAGTGTCATCATATTTGATTTGCACTCTGTCAATTTCCGCTTCATAAGCCGTTGGTAGATTTGATACAGCCCTTAATTCATTAATTATCGTATAAATGACATTCATTACTGCTTCGATCTTATTTTTTGACACATAACTTTCATCCAGCGGATAAGGGTATGAGAGTAAAGACTCTTGAAGTTTTCTTATCACGTTATCTACATAAAAACAAGTATCTAAAAGTTTTAAATCCTTAAGTTCCTGTCTATTATCTTTCTTTTGAATTTCTGTGTATGTTGTAGAAACTAAATAGGTGACTTCATAGTTGAATTTTGCAGCTAAGCTTTCCGCTTCTAATTTTTGTGCTATGCGTGATTGATCTTTTAAAGGACAAATAAGCGGCTTGATACGATTGCGATATATGTAAACAATACCTTTTGAGATAAATAAAAAAATTAAAAAGAAAAGAGAGATAATAGGAACAAAAAGGATCATATTAGAAACCTCTTTTTCTATATATCCTGCTACACAAGTAGAAATGACACCAGAAAAAATAGGTACTGTAATTTCATCTATCAATTGAGACCTGTCATCCTTTTGTCTTTGTTGAATTTTTGATAATTCACGATAAATATGGTAGCGTATATTTGAGTAATCTGTTCTCATTTCTCACATAATCTATGATTTCCAGACAAAGTATTGTACAAATCTCTAATAGTCGCATTATCGACCATTGCCCCATGAATTATATCCAAATGTTTCATGAGAGATCCTATCAAGAAACGATAGCATGGCAGATGTCTGACATTATAAAGTTTAACGTATGCATGATTCATTTCCATGCACTGTTGATGTAGGGCTGGTGTCGAATGAATAATATCTATCGTATTCGTTACTATTCTCTCTATAACTACCGGAATTTTTAATGAATGTTTACGCTTTCTATAAGGTCGCATAGCAGTTTTTATTTCAGCTTTTGAAACTTTTGGCAGATTCTCTTCTTCGTTAAGCTTTTCTTGAAGATAGATAATGCCGTTTTTGTATGCACTTTTCTTGGGGTCTTTTCCGTAAAAATGCCCTATCAAAGTAATTGCATAAATCAATCCTCTATTTTTACAATAGTCTATGCGCTTGTCGTTGTAGCTTTCTTTATAATGGATTTTATTATAGCGAGTTATTCTAATTCTATTCAATAAATACATAATGTAGTACTACATATTTGATTCAATCTCTTCTAAAAACATCCCTCGTATAAACTTTTTCCTCCACATCGTCCAAGCAAACGTCATAGCGATTGGCAATGATGGCATGGCTTTGCATTTTAAACGCAGTAAGGTCATTCACCACTTTACTGCCGAAGAAAGTGCTTCCGCTTTCTAATGTGGGTTCATAAATGATTATTTCTGCACCTTTCGCCTTGATACGTTTCATCACTCCTTGAATGGAGGACTGACGGAAATTGTCGCTGTTTGATTTCATGGTTAAGCGATAAACTCCAATAACACATTTTTTTTCTTCATTGGGATTGAAATTACCACGATTGTAGTAGTCATAATAACCTGCCTTATTCAGCACCCGATCTGCAATGAAGTCTTTGCGAGTACGGTTGCTTTCAACGATTGCTTGTATCAAGTTTTCGGGCACGTCCGCATAGTTAGCAAGCAGTTGCTTCGTATCCTTGGGTAGACAATAGCCGCCATACCCGAACGATGGATTATTATAATGCGTGCCGATACGAGGGTCGAGGCTCACGCCGTTGATAATGGCTTGCGTGTCCAATCCTTTCATTTCGGCATAGGTGTCCAATTCGTTGAAGTAGCTCACACGCAGAGCTAAATAGGTGTTGGCAAAAAGTTTCACCGCCTCAGCTTCCGTTAAACCCATGAAAAGCGTGTTAACGTTTTCTTTTACTGCTCCTTCCTGCAACAAGGCAGCAAACGTATGGGCGACTCTGTCCAAACGAGCATCACGTTCCGGTCTTCCCACAATGATACGGCTGGGGTAGAGGTTATCGTATAAAGCCTTGCTTTCACGCAGGAACTCTGGTGAGAAAATCACGTTCTCAGTATTGAGTTTTTTACGTACACTTTCAGTGTAGCCTACAGGAATAGTACTCTTGATGACCATGATAGCGTTAGGATTAACATTCTTCACCAATCCAATCACTTCCTCTACATGGCTCGTGTCAAAATAGTTTTTCACTGGATCATAATTGGTAGGTGTAGCTATTACCACGAAGTCGGCATCCCGATAGGCAGCGACACCATCAAGAGTAGCTGTCAGGTTCAGCGTTTTTCCATCCAAATACTTTTCGATTATAATCATCCTGTATAGGTGACACTCGACAGTTTATCTTCTCCACTCTTTCGGGAATGACATCAACGGCAGTCACTTCATGGTGCTGCGCCAAGAGTGTGGCAATGCTCATCCCAACGTAGCCTGTCCCAGCTACAGCAATCTTATACGTTTTCATTTTGTTATTCAAAATAATACTTTGATATTTTTTTATTACAATTCATTATATCATACTTTGTATCCTGATCTATAACAATTTAATATCAGTCGTATAAACAAATTTTTAATAAGCTATTATCAAAAAAATAGTTATCCTTAAAATCAATTAGATAGTTTGCTATCATCACTATAATTCTTAATAATAGGTAATAATAATAATGCCTCACAGAATAGAGGAGTAGCTTTACATTCAAATTCTTCACTTGTAGCAGTTTTGATTTCCGGATCTTGTCCTAATGCGGAAACAGGTACAACCTTAACATCCTTAAATGTTTTCTGCAAATAGAGTAAAGTCGCTTCTACTTGCTGTGCGATTCGTTTTTCAGATATAGCAGCTTCGCTTTCCTCTTCTTGTCCCTTGGCGACTTCCTTTATTGCCTCTTCTGCCAATTGAGACATATTTTTGATGGCATTTAAAGCTACAGCAAATTTATTATCACCTTTTTCATTCGGAAATTCCCATGTTGTCATATATTTACCAGCTCCATCAGTTCCAACTTGTTCCAGGAACTTGTTTTTTACAAGCTTATCTATCCACTGTCGCAAGAACATGCCTTCGCCGATATATAAATCAGCTTTAGGAATGACAAGCATAAATGTACGGTCGATTAATTCTTCCTTATTTCCATGCATCTGCTTGAGTTTAGAAATGAAATCTATCAAGAGAGCATGGCTGTCCATGCATCCTCTTCCAGACTCGGCATGGTTGTCTTTCTGTTCCTTTATTTTTTTCCACTCATCAGTAGAACTTTCATTGGTGAGGGTCATCAAATGACGCCATGCAACCAAATCAAATAGGAAGATTATATTGTTAGCATTAGCTAAAGGGGATTCTATTTCTTCAAAGTTAGTTTCCTTTTGAAGCATTTCTTCAAATTTTTCACCAGCAATATCATTAATGACTAGATATGAAACTTTAGACGGTTCTGCTGCCTGAAACAATTTTAATTGTAAAGACGTTCGGCTTCCTGTTTCAGTTGCTCCGGACCATTTACCATCGTCATAATGTTGCTCATAATAATCAAGCAACATTTTACTTAATGGAGAGCATGGTTCAAATATCATTTTTAATTTGGCTGCTGCTCGTTTTACTTGTACAATGGTTGCTTGTAGTAATGTTGTCTTACTTGAAGCCGTTCCTCCTACTAACAAAAGACTTTCAGTTGGTTCTTCTTTAGGTAACCAGCCACATATTTCTGCTTCGACCTCTACTTCATCTTTTATGAGTGAAATTTTTTTCTGATTATGAAACCTTCTAGTATATGCCGCTCCGGATGGAATTGTAGCTGGAGCCCCCGCACATACAAAATCAGTCATATAAAGAATAACATCTTTCAAACCATCTACATGTTGAAGCAAATTGTCCAATTTGGCTTTATTGGTATTACTACCAAGACAAAGTGTATCGGCAAGCTCATCAATATTTTTTTGTGCTTCTTCTGTGTTTTGTTCTACGAAATCGCAATATGATTGGAATTGATTTTTGAGTTTTGATATGAAATATGAAGACTTTAACAATAAGGCTAATGTCTTCCAATCTCGGAAAATAGAATAGTTACCAAAAGAAAATTTCTCAATAACCAAATCGTAAACAGCACCTTCTGTGTCTCCAAAATAAACTTCCAAAATGGCAATAAGCTTTGAAAGGCTTTCAGTCGCATTTTTCTCCTTATCATACAGGGCTATTTTTTGGCAATATTCCATGATGGTCGGCAATCTTCGTCTTAACTGTTCTAAAATTATGTTTCCTCTGTGATTTTCTTCACAGTCTGTATCGTTTAGTTTATTGATTATATAAATTGCCGGTACTTCAATGGTAAGAAGTCTGTCTATCTTGGGTTGTTCAAAAGTCAGATCTATCAGTCCTCCATTCAAATGAGGGGTTCAAAGATACGTAGGAACTTTTCCCCCGTGTATTTTCTTTCTTCAAATGCTGACAGCCGAGGAACGTCCCTCACAACATCGTCGATTTTCTCCATATTAAGTTCTCCTATGAACTTTGATACTTTCTCAGCTATGGGAGAATTTATAGACCCATCAGATTGCATATTTTCTTGATCAACGGAATAACACGTGTCTTTAGAGTAATAGTTTATTTCACGAGAATTATGTCTTCTCAATGAATTTTCTATCATGAAGATTGTTTGCCTGTACAATTCCAATTGATGATTCATTATGGAACATGTGTTTGGAGTGAATTTCAGTCTATAGCTGGTTGAATACTGAAGACTCATTTCGCGTCCACAACAAGGACATATAATGGAACCATGTTGTTGATCCAATGTGTTCCAAAAATCTTCTTTAGTGTTTCGATATTGTATCATATTTTAAATTTAAGTTGTTTGTTTTTTTTATGTTAAACTTTAAAAATATACTTGGTCGCAAATACTGTAAATTTTCTCTACTTGAAATATATTTTTTCCCGACTGGAACAACATATTTTACTTTCCTTAAGTTACATATCAGCTACTTCCGATAATTCCTGTTCCAACTGGCATGATATCTACAGAATTAAGGTGCGAAAGCTCTCGAGTGTTGGACATAAAGACATGTCAAATCGTTCGAGTAGCGATATAATGTTATGATAGTCAAACGATAGACTACATCTAATCCGTTGTTAAGATTGAGATATTACTTTTCTATAACTATAAATTTAGAACCATGTTGCCACGGTAATAGCTTGAAAAGTCGTAGAGACATTTGAAGCGACCAACTTGACGTGGCATATGTTAGTAGATACCCCCGTGATGGCAAGATTCCTTGCGACACCTATACTAACTCAAAAAGGGTTGTTTCAAAATAAACTGCTTAGAATTTGTATAGATATTATTCAAAAATGTTAATTGTGAATCATTATAACTTCGATTCGAAAAAGCCTTGCTATCCGAACTTTGATGTGGTCAAGGAGTATTGTGGCCTTGAATCTGTTGTCTAATCTGTTTTCAATTATCACAAATTGGTTTTGAATACTTGTTCGTGACCGATTTGTGGTAATTTTTGTTTGTATATGGCTTCCTTCAAGATCATAAAGCGATGGACATCACTTCCTAGCAGATCGTAGAAGCCGTTTTTCATCAACCATTCGGCTTTCTTCCTTATCCTCGCACCGTATGCACCACTCAATGAAAAGAGATTGAGCTGGAATTTCACGTTTAGCCCTTTTAGTTGGCAGTACTCTGATTCTCCCATATAAACATACCGTTCCGGATGGGCAAGGACAAGATGATAACCTTTAGCTTGATGCGAAACAGGATGTTGCTTAATCCTATTGGTGGGCTAAAGTAGGAAGTTTCCACCAGTAGATGGTCACCGTTCTCACCTAAGGGAAGCAGGTCTTTCTTTTCTAACCGTTCCTCAAAAAGGTTGTCGAGCATGTTTTCAGCCGCAAGATGCAGAATTATCGGACCGATGTAAAGGGCTTGCAGTTCTATGAAACGTTCCCTGAGAAGAGCAGTGGTGTTAGGTATATCTTCCATGATGTGGGGAGTGAGCCAAACTTCTCGAATACCTAACCTCTCGTATTCTGCAAGGATTTGCAGGGCTTCTTCCACCGTTTGTACCCCATCATCTACACCGGGCAGGATATGACTGTGCCAATCAGTGCGTCCTTGCAAGATACCACTTTCCTGCAATAAGTATCTTTTTTTGAATGGCCACATCGTCTTACCTTTTATCTGAATCATACGGATAACCGCAACCATAGCCATAATGGTAACCATAGCGATAACCGTACTTGTAACTCCTGTTGTTCACTTCCGTACCATTGAGCACCAGTGCCATATTTTTGAATTTCTTTTCCTTGTAAAAAATTTCCAGTTCGTTCAGCATGGAACGTTCTAGCAAACCGGTACGAACAACAAACAGCATTCGATCCGCTTGCGACTCTATGATTTGTGTGTCAGCCACTAATTCTACCGGTGGACAGTCTATCAGAATGTAATCAAATTCTTTGCGGAAACTGTTCATCAGTGTGACGAATCGTTCCTTTTCAAGCAATTCTGTCGGGTTGGGAGGGATAGTTCCTACCGGCAGAATGAACAGGTTTGCATAATCCGGAACCGGCTGGATGATTTCATCCAATTGTTCCAACCGTTCTCCTAAATAATCACTCAGACCTGTTTTCGGTGAACCGACATAGGCTGACGCACTTCCATGCCGCAAGTCTCCGTCAATAACCAATATTCGTTTTCCTTTAATGGACAGACTGGCAGCAAGATTCATTGTCAGGAAAGTCTTTCCACTACCGGGATTGAACGAACTCACCACCAATATCTGCGAGTGTTTTTCCTCACCAGACATGAACTCCACGTTAGTTCGCAGGACACGGAAGGCCTCGTTAATCAGGTCACGCTTGCCTTCCTTGACAACCACAGAGTTCTTTTCTTTCACTTTTTTTGTTAGAATTGCTCGGCGGGACTTCTGTCCACACAAAGGGATCTCTCCGGCAAAAGGTAGGGAGAGGTTTTCCAGATCTTTTCGACCCCGAATCTTCGTGTTCATGTTCTCGCGCATGAAAATAATCACAGCAGGGATCAATAATCCGAGAGCAAAAGCCACCAGCAAGATATTACGGCGTACCGGTGCCGTAGGTACCATACTGCCCATGGGAGGGGTGATGATGCGGGTGTTGTAGGCTGTAAACGCTTGGGACAATTCATTTTCTTCTCGTTTTTGCAATAAAAAGAGATAAAGCGCCTCCTTCACTTTTTGCTGACGTTCTACCGAAAGAAGATATTTGGCTTGTGTCGGGTTGGCCGCTATGCGGTCAGTTGTCTGCTGCTCGTTGCGTTGCAAGTTCCGAATCCGGGTATTTAACGTCACTTCCAAATTGTCGATGGATGAAATGATAGCCCCCCGGATAGTTGCCAATGACTGGTCTAGATCCATGACCAAAGGATTTTGCTCGCTACTGTTTGCTACTAGATTATTCCGTTGTAACTGAAGCGTATTGTATTCGGAAATTTGTTTTTCAATTCCGACATTTTCTAAGCCAGAATTGGCAGGAAGTAACTGGTTTTGCTCAGCCGTAGTGGCCAGATAATTACGGATATATCTTACCATGGAAAGTTGAGTGCTCAACGCAAGGATTTGCGAACTGGTCTGGCTGCTTTGCGCCATATACAGGTTGGAAGCCGCCTGTACGTCAGGTAGAAGATGCTCGCTTTTGTAAGAGGATATATTTTCGTCCACATTACCCAGTTCACCTTCTATTACTGCCAATCGATCACTGATGAAAAGACTAGTGCTAACAGCAACCTGATTTTTGTCCTTCACCCAGTTTTCATTATAAACGGCTATCACCGTATTTAGAATATCTTCCGCACGGGCCGGGGACACGTCCCTATAGCTTAAGCTCAATACCGTTGACTCCTCGTCGTTCAAAGCAACGGAAAGGCGGGAAGAGCAGGTTCCGACCGCTCCATACAACCCGGAACGGACTACATGCACTTTATACTCCGTTCCACGAACATAACCGGACGTTGCTTCTAAGGTAACCTTTCCAAGTGGAGTATTTAACGTGCCGGGAAATTTTCCTGTAACAGGCTTGACCTCCTTAAGCAACTCACCTTTCAGTACAAAATCAGAAAGTTGCACACGTCCGTCTTTGTAGACGTTTACCGTGAATCCGGCAAAATCATTCTCCTGAATCCCGGCAATGTTCGCTTGAAAAGGCAGTGTCATTCCATAAAGTAACCGGTCATGAAAACGTCCTGGAGCATAATAGCTCATGTCCAAATGGAGACGTTTCACCACTTCCGTCATGACGGAAGGAGACTGCAAAGCGACCAGTTCATTGTTGACGTTCGTCGCCGAACGAAACAAACCGAAATTATCAAAGCCTTCAATATCGGATGAGATAGACCGTCCCCGGTATTCCCGTTTGACCAAAAGTTCCGCTGTACGAGTATAAACCGGAGGTGTTTTTAGCAAATAATAATAGCCGATTCCGAATGCTACGAGCAAGGAAAGGACAAACCATTGCCATTTGGCGGCACAGAGATAGAACAGATCTTGTATGCGTAGGAAATCATCAGCCTGTCCCGGTTTTGTATTGTTTTGTATTGCCATGAGCTATTTTGTTAAACGAAATTATTAATTATTTTACAATAAGAACCGCAATACTGGTCAACAATGAAGCGAGAGAGATCCAGAAAGAGGTACTTCGCACATTATTCCCGTTCACAGTGGATTGGCGGGCTTTTGTACTGTTCGGTTCCACATACACCACATCGTTCTGTTGCAGGTGATAGGCGGGAGATGTATAAATATGTTCCCCGGAAGTCAGATTAACTCCATACACTCGTTGTGTGTTACCCTCCTGGCGTAATACAAGCACTTTTTCCCGGTTCCCGTAAATGGTTAGGTCTCCAGCCATGCTCAGTGCGTCGAGAATCGTCAACCGGTCGCGGTCGATGTTGAACCGCCCGGGAGCGTTTACTTCCCCCATGACGGAAAAACAAAGATTCATAAACTCTACAGTTACAACTGGATCTTTCACTAAATTTTTGGAAACCAACTCATCCTTTATATAGGAGGCAATTTCAACACGTTTCATTCCTGCCACATGAATTTTTCCGAGTACGGGAAAATCAATGTTTCCTTGATCATCCACAGTATATCCAGAAACACCTTGATTATAACCGACAGAGCCTCGTAAAGAAGATTGTCCCAATTGTCTGGTTACGTAAGGAAGATTGAAAAGGTCTGTCAGTTGCGGATCACGACTGTTCACTATGATGGAAATCTTGTCTTCCGGACGGACCCTAATTTCCAAGGAATCTGCAATTACCACCTCACTTTCCCCTGGATGAAGATCCTGAAAATAAACGATATTTTTAGATGTTGAGCAGGAACTCAATAAACAAGCCACTGAAAGGAGCAAGAAGATGAATTTTAATAATATTTTCATGTAAATATTTTTAACTTAAATTTAATAATTTCTTTTTCGTATGCAAGCGGATAGCGTAATTAATACATAATTGCATTGACGTCCATAAAACGATATCCGTAATGAGTAACCAAACCGTTTCGATCTTTTCTGCCAGTATCCAATTAAATCCAATAAAAACAAGGATACACATAAGATGGTCACCATGACGGTACGAACACGTATTCCGGTACGAAGCAGTTTATGATGAAAATGGTTCTGATCTGGCAGGAACGGGTTCTTCTTTTCACGTAAACGGTGTACGACCACACGGACCACATCAAACAGAGGCACTATCAAAGTGGAAAAAGCCAGAATCATGTCCGTATTCATTCTTTCTCCATTTTTCGTATCTGCCATACTCAGGTGAATGACCAGCAAACTGATAATATAACCTAAAGTCAAGCTTCCCGCATCCCCCATGAAGAGCTTATGCCCCCGTTGTGCATTACCGAAAACATTATAAAACCAAAATGGTATCAACACACCAAATGTCGTAAATGCGAGTAAAGAATAAATGTATTCTTCTCGTACGGCACAAACCGTACCCAATACAACTAACGAAATGCAGCATAATCCGGAGGCCAGACCATCGATACCATCTATCAAATTTATCGCATTAGTAATGTATACTACAACAAACAGGGTAAGAGGAATCCCCAGAAAGATTGGGATCTCATAAATCCCGAACAATCCTCCGAGAGAATTGATCCATTCTCCCGGACAGACAAGCAACAAGCCGCTTAGAATTTGCACCAAAAATTTATGGCGATAGCTTAAACTGATTAAATCATCCGTTATACCAACCAAATAAAGCATCATGCTCCCCACGGCAAAAAAAAGAAACTCGCAAAGGACTTGATTTGCATCTAGATTTTCAAGCGGAAAACCTAAATGATAGCGTATTCCCATGATTAAACAGAGGGAAATCAATATGACTGGAAAAAAAGACAAGCCTCCCAAACGCGGAACAGGTAGAGTATGTACCTTCCGCTTGTCCGGCTCATCAAACAAACGCTTCTTGTAAGATATTAACAAGATTTTAGGGATGACAATCATTCCAAGAGTTACAGCGACCATCCATCCCCCCAATATGAAATAGAGAAAATAGTTCATATGTAAAAATGTTCAGTATTTCAAATCATGTTTTATGGTATTTTTGCTAAAAAACATTTTGGTATATAGGAAGTAACCACTGCACAGACACCTTCTATGACAACAACCAGACGGCTGTTTTTCCGTATACGGCAAATATACCTTCTGCACCTTTGAATTTCCCGTCAATCACCTTTACATGTTCCCCACAATGAAATTTAGGTTCATCCGCACCAAAATATTCCATACCTTGCTCCCCGGACGAGGAAACCAGCATAAAAATATTCATTTCACGTTCAGGAATGGCAAGAGGCCTCTTTCTCCCGTCCTTGTTTCTTGTATACAAAATCACTTTGTCTTTGAATCGCTCCTGTACATTCACAGCCTCTAATATTGTGGATTGAAAAACATTAGTGAATTGATAACAGGTTTACGGATAGTTTTTTTTATTCCATTCCGAACAATCAACACCTCTTCACAAGGTATATAGGATTTTATTTGTTCTTTTTCCAAGGATTCCTCTATTTCAAAAACTTTGTTATAAAATACTTTTAGAGCGAACCAATGTTTGGCGTTACATGTTAGGGAGTTCAATGAGTGTTATGTTTATTTTAGTTAAAAAAAGGACATACTTCCCATTCCTGCACTTTTACCTTAGATTTTAAGATAAAGAAGTACAGCAATCAAGGTTATCCGCATATTTTCAATATGAAAATTCGGATCTCGGACCATTCCTGACTACAGTAAATGGAAGACCGTAACCCTGTATTTTTTACGTTTCTACGTAAGAGATGGAGATGCTGTTCTTTTGCTTGATAAACAGACTAATAAACCGAACAAAAAAATGTTTTTTGCTCGGTTTAATCGGTTTGTAACTCGAATATATACTTAAGCAAACAATAGGAATAAGATCCTTTCATTTTACAAATGAATCAGGATGTTATTTAGAATCATATTAAATTATCTCATAATATATTGATAATCAATTAGATATATACCGGGGGGGGGGTAAAATTAAGATTTAAATTGTTCTTATTGCTTTTCCATTTTACTTATAATGCTTATATTTGCACTGTATTTCTATGTTTCTTACGTAGAAACCATAAAATTCAATTTCTTCAAAATTCGATTATTAGCATTGTCTATTATCGTGTTATCCAAAGAATCCAGATAGATAAGGGTTGTCCTCTCAGAGGTGTGCCCCATCCTGCGCTGATGACCGAAAGTGGTACGTTATGGTTACGTGCTGCGGTAGCCCAGCTGTGGCGGGCAAGGTATGAGGAAAGAGGTAACTTTTCACCAATCTGTTTTCCCAGCAGTTTCAACTTTTGATTATGGTAATTCAGCCCGTTCTGATATTGCCGATAAGCTAGTTCTGGATCTTCAGAAGTAATGATAGGGAAAACATAAGGCTTTCCCATGTATCTGACATATAGCGTTCCAATATCATTTTCATACAGGGTTCTATACGCAATGCCAAGAGTTGTCCGGTTTTGTGACGGCAGTAAGTAATCATCCCACCTGTTACATCAGTCTTTTTCAAGTAAGCCATATCAACAAATGCCATGCCACGGGTAGAATAACTGAAAATAAACATGTCCCGTGAAAGAGCTAGTGCAGATGAGCCGGACAGATCGAGCTGTTGCAGTTTCAAGATGGTATCCTCCTTTATGGCACGTTTCGCTGTCTTTGCGATACCAGTGTATACTTCACTGAAAGGAAAAGTCTGTACAACAAGTCTTTCCTTCACAGCCTTATTATAAGCAGCTCGTAAAATTCTCATGTAGAACGAGCTGCTGTTCTTTTTCACCCTCCTTTTTCCCAGCCATTTTTCATATAGGCAAAGCAATTCGGAATTCAGCATGGAAAGGGGGATGTCAATATCATCCAAAAAAGAGGAGAAGCTGTTCAGGGTACGCTGATAATTATGCGCAGTACCGAATTGACCTGCATCTAAAAGAAGGGAAACTTCTCTTTTCAGATATCCCAACATACCTGTTTCTAATTTCCCTGAATGAAATTTTCCAATCACTTCAGATAGTGTATATTCCCTTCCACTACCATCCAGTTCACGTATAATATCCCTCACCATTTCCAAATCTCTTTCTATCTGTCTTTTGTAAGCTGAAACCGTATTTTCATTACCAGTAACGACAATCGGTTCACGTTCTTTTTCATTCCACCAATGAGGAAATATCCGCATACCGGTGGTTATCTGCCTGTTCTCCTGTCTATGACAGAGTTGGTAGCAGATGGTGCCTGCTTTACCTTTTACCTTTGAGGGACGAAATTTTACTTTTATTGTTGCCATATTTTTTCGTTTAAAAATTAATAACCAGTCTCATAATACAAACTATGATCTATTAATGTTGTGGATAAAGTGGATAAATAGCTTTGTTTTTACAATTACATCGAAATCCCCTAAATGAGAAAATTGGGCATTTTCTCGTATAATATGGTTAAGAAAAACTTCATACCCTTACAAATCATCATATTCAATATATTATGAACTGTCCGACTCTGGAGGTAAAGGCGAGGGCGGTTTGGCGGCGAATACGCCGTTAAACCGCCCGGTTTTCGTTTAACGAAAAGACAACTTGCTGTCCGCAGGAGCGGACCACGTTTATCCAATAATTATTGTGTATCAGCCATTGTAAGGCTATTTCCCTG
>ENA-OQJX01000294-OQJX01000294.1-human-gut-metagenome-genome-assembly--contig:-NODE-294-length-30013-cov-3.225925_pt1 | contig 30013 bp, 30 predicted proteins | sample MGYA00242615_ERZ504782 | MGnify/ENA primary metagenome ERZ504782 (study PRJEB26092, sample SAMD00036354) | human gut metagenome | host: Homo sapiens | study: EMG produced TPA metagenomics assembly of... | reverse complement strand
TTATCAGGATGAAGACAAGAAGACTTCTGTCAATAGGAAAAGGAAGAAGGCTGGCTGGAGTGACGAGTATCTAACTAATTTGATAAACACCTTTATTAAAGCGTTTTAACTCATGCGTTTTCCCTGTCAATCCGGCTACCTTACCGTTGAGTGCCGTCGACCAGTTGGAGGGCAGGGCGCTGGTAATTTTTTCTCCTTTCACGGTTTCCGTGGCGTATCCCAGCCTTTTTCTTCACGTTTGATGCCCAGGGCGGTCACTACCACATCATTCAGTTGTTGCGACTCTTCCGCCAGTTTTACGTTCATCGTGTTGCCCGTATAGTTTTTTTGTAGCGTTTTATATCCCACATAACTAAATAGGAGCAAATCTTTGGAACTTAATGTTTTCTTAGTTTTCAGGGAGTAGTTGCCGTCAATGTCGGTCACCGTACCGTCTGTCGAGTTTTTTACAGTGATGGTAGCCCCGATTAACGGTTCTCCGCTTTCATTCGTTATTGTTCCTTTCACTGTTGTCTGTGCGTATGCAGAGCCACAGCACAGAAATCCAACTGCCAGAGAAAGCAGCCATTTGTTACTTTTCATAATCTTTTTACCTTGCTTCTTTTAATTTATTAAATGCAATAAAGTCGTTAACACCAGTGTTTTTGTTTCACGGTGCAAAGGAAGACAAGGCAGATTAAGATAGTATTACAGATCTGTTAACAAATTGTGTTATATCGTAAACACTAATTAAAGAATCAGTTTGCACTCGTGACAAAGTGGTGGTATGACGGAAAAGGCAGGCAAATTTATCGGATAGTGCATCCGTAATGGTTCAATTATCATTATATTTGCCACTCTATTACCAAGGAAGGTCTCTTTGCTTTGGGGTAATCGGCTGAATGATGCTTGGGGTAGGAATAACCTATAGTGTCTTTAATCTAAAACGAAAAATAATAAATGGAAATTCAAAATAGTATATTTAACTACGCTACTTTGCTTAAACAAGTCAAAGCACGGGTGGCACTCGCACAGAAAAAAGCGATTTATTCCGCTAATGAAGAAATGCTTTCTATGTATTGGGACATCGGCAAACTTCTTTGTGAAAGCCAGAAACAGATAGGATGGGGGAACAATGCACTTGAACAGCTTGCCAATGACCTGAAGAATGATTATCCGAAAGTGAAGGGCTTTTCCCCACGAAATTGCAGGTGTATGATTCAGTTTCATAAAGAATATAATCAAGAGCTTACAATTTGGCAACCAGTGGTTGCCAAATTAGAAATGTCAAATTGTGTTCTTCCGATAAAACAGTTAAGCTGGTCACACAACATCACTTTAATACAACGGGTAAAAGACCTGAAAGCCCGCTATTGGTACATGATTCAATGTTTGAAGAGTGGATGGAGTCGTAATTTCTTAATTGAAGCTATCAATCAGGACTACTACCATACTTACGGGGCATTGGCAAACAACTTCGATTCCACTCTCCCGGAAATACAAGCCAAGCAGGTAAAAGAAACCTTAAAAGACCCCTATATTTTTGATATGCTGACTTTCACTGACGAATATAACGAAAGAGATGTAGAGTTAGGGTTGGTTAAGCATATTGAAAAGTTCCTTCTCGAAATGGGAGCAGGCTTCGCCTTCATGGGCAGACAGTATCATATTGAAGTGTCCGGCAATGATTTCTATATTGACATCTTGATGTATAATGTGTTTATGCACAGGTATTTAGTCGTGGAATTGAAAAAGGGTGACTTCCAACCCGAATATATCGGTAAACTGAATTTCTATTGTTCTGCAGTAGATGATATTCTTTGCCGGGAAGGTGATAATCAGACGATTGGTTTGCTTCTTTGTCAGAACAAAGATCGCATCATGGCTGAATATGCTTTACGTGATGTGCACAAACCAATAGGTATTTCCGATTATGAGTTAGGTAAATCAATCCCTCACGATATAAAATCCGGACTGCTTCCATCGAAGAACTGGAAAGCAAACTTTATCAGGGATTACAGGACAATGAAAGTGCAGAATAATTTAGGCGGAGTGGTGTATAGGTGGAAAAAATACACCATGCTCGCCCGTCTGTGCTATTTTTGTTATTAGATAGAATATTTGCTCTGATACTCCTTCGGCGACATCCCTTCATGCCGTTTGAAATACCTGCCTAGATACGACTGATCGGGAAAACCGAGCCGGTCGGCTATTTCCTGAATCGTCAGTCCGGTGGATTGAAGCAGCACTTTTATCTCCAGGATGGAGAAGTCGTCAATAAGCTTTTTGGCAGCTTCACCCGTTACGCTTTTGCAGATACCTGTCAGGTATTTGGTGGAGATACAGAGCTTGTTGGCGTAGAAGGTTACTTCCCTTTCAGCGATGCAGTTTTCGTGCACCAGTGCGATGAATTTCTTGAAGATTTCATCCTGCCGACTTCCTCCTTCTATTTCCTGCCGGTCGAAGTAGCGGTAACACTTATCGTAAATATCCAGCATAAACGACTGGAGGTGATTTTTAGCAATTTGGTTGCGGAAACGATTTTCGCGGTCGTTGTATATAGCGGTCGTGGCACGTATTAACCCATTGATAGCTCCGGTATTTTCTTCCGGAAGTACGTAACACGGCTTTTCTTTGATAAACCGGAAGAAGATCGGCTCGAAACGCAGGCAGGCTTCACGAAACATTTCTTTGGGGAATCCGAAGAAAGAAGCTGTGAAATCACTGCTGCTGCCGTTGACGCGGATAATCGTTCCCGGCAAGAGCATGATTTGAGTATTTTCGACAATTTCATAGTCTTTCAAGTCGATCGTGACGTGTGCCCATCCGCTACGGCAAAAATAGATGGCACCCCCTTCCAGTTTCCACAGGCGTTGCATAATTGGAGACAGGTTTTCGTCCATTCCGGCTACGAACGGTTCACGAAATATGGCTAGGCTAGAGTTTTTTGATTCCATTGTTATTCTTATTTTGGGTACAAAAATAGCACTTTTTCACTAAATATCGGTTTTAATGTTCCTAAAATGAACAAAACTGAAGATACTAAGTCCAGTTTTCAATGAAGAAAACAGTCTACCTTTGCCGCGTTCAAAAATATTTAATAGGTAACAGAAAATGAGTAGAAAGGTATGTAAAATGAAGCAGGGATTATTGTTGCTCTGCTGTATGATTGCTGCGACAGGCTGTAAACAGGCTCCCCCGGCACAAATGGAAACAGAATACGAAGTGATGACCGTTGTTCCGTCGACCGGATGATTTCAAGCGCCTACTCGGCAACCATCCGCGGACGCCAAGATATTGATATTTATCCCCAGGTGAGTGGTACGCTGACTAAAGTCTGTGTGACGGAAGGTCAACGCGTGAAGAACGGACAGACGTTGTTCATCATCGATCAGGTGCCGTATGAAGCTGCTTTGCAAACGGCAGTGGCAAACGTTGAGTCGGCAAAAGCCTCTCTGGCTACGGCACAACTGACGTATGACAGTAAAGAGGAACTGTATAAAGCGAACGTAGTTTCCTCTTTCGATTTGAGTACCGCGAAAAACTCCCTACTGGCTGCCAAGGCACAGTTGGCGCAGGCAAAAGCACAGGAAGTGAGTGCCCGCAACAATCTTTCTTATACGGTTGTGAAAAGTCCGGCAGACGGTGTGGTGGGTACATTGCCTTACCGCGTAGGTGCTTTGGTAAGTTCCGCTCTTGCCCAACCGCTGACAACGGTTTCCGACAATTCGGATATGTATGTTTACTTCTCCATGACGGAAAACCAGTTGCTGGGACTCATCCGCCAATACGGTTCCAAAGAAGAGGCGCTGAAAAATATGCCTGCCATCAATCTGCAACTGAACGATAAATCGGCTTATTCCGAACAAGGACAGATCGAGTCGATTAGTGGAGTGATCGATCGTTCGACGGGTACGGTCAGTCTGCGTGCTGTTTTTCCGAATAAGGAAGGATTGTTGCATAGCGGTGGTGCGGGCAACGTGATTGTTCCTGTGCAGAAAACGGGAGCATTGACCATTCCACAGGCTGCCACTTTCGAAATACAGGATAAGAGATATGTATATAAAGTAGTGGACGGTAAAGCTCAATCAAACCCGGTACAGGTGACTCGCGTCAACGGCGGTCGGGAATTTATTGTAGATGAAGGCTGGTACCGGGAGATGTGATTGTGGCCGAAGGCGTAGGATTGCTTCGTGAAGGTACTCCGGTCAAGGCGAAGGCTGCTCAAACTCCAGTGGCAGGAGTGACAGAGGCTAATCAATCTTCATCAGCAGAGACAATCAATCAATCCTCATCAGCAGAGACAATCAATCAATCCTCATCAGCAGAGGCAATCAACCAATCCTCATTAGCGGAGACGACCGCTCAATCTCTGTCGGCAGAGACAGCCACAGCGTCTTCGGCCACAACTACTGAAAATTAAACCAAGGAGGAATCATTCATGAATTTAAGAACCTTTATAGAACGCCCCGTATTATCGGCAGTCATTTCTATTACGATTGTTGTAGTGGGTATCATCGGGCTGTTCAGTCTGCCTGTTGAGCAGTACCCCGATATTGCTCCGCCTACCATTATGGTGAGTACCACCTATTATGGCGCCAGTGCGGAAACGTTGCAGAAGAGTGTAATCGCGCCTTTGGAAGAGGCGATCAATGGGGTGGAGGACATGACCTACATGACATCTTCCGCCACCAATGCCGGTTCGGTGAGCATCACCGTCTATTTTAAGCAGGGCACTGATCCTGATATGGCGGCTGTCAACGTGCAAAACCGTGTGTCGCGTGCTACGGGACAGCTTCCGGCGGAAGTAACCCAAGTCGGTGTGACCACTTCCAAGCGGCAGACGAGTATCTTGCAGATGTTCTCCTTGTCCAGTCCGGACGAGAGTTATGACGAGAACTTCCTGTCCAACTATATCAGTATCAACCTGAAACCACAGATTCTCCGTATCTCCGGTGTGGGTGATATGATGATTATGGGTGGTGAATATAGTATGCGTGTATGGATGAAGCCGGATGTGATGGCACAGTACAAACTGATTCCGTCCGACATCACCGGCGTGCTTGCCGAGCAGAATATCGAATCGGCAACCGGTTCGTTTGGCGAGAACTCGAATGAAACGTACCAATATACGATGAAGTATAAGGGACGTCTGATTACTCCCGAAGAATTTGGCGACATCGTCATCCGTTCTAGCGATACTGGCGAGGTGTTGAAACTGAAAGATATTGCCGACGTACAACTGGGACAGGACAGCTACGCTTACCACGGCGGTATGGACGGCATCCGGGTGTGTCTTGTATGGTGTTTCAGACGGCAGGTTCCAATGCGACGGAAGTAAACCAGAACATCGACAAATTTCTTGATGAGGCACGCAAGGATCTTCCGAAAGGAGTGGAGCTGACACAGATGATGAGCTCCAACGACTTCCTGTTCGCTTCCATTCATGAGGTGGTGAAGACGTTGATCGAGGCAATTATCCTCGTGATCCTTGTGGTGTACGTTTTCTTGCAGGACTTCCGTTCCACATTGATTCCTTTGGTCGGAATCGTTGTGTCGCTGGTAGGTACGTTCGCTTTTATGGCGATAGCGGGATTCAGTATCAATCTGTTGACACTGTTTGCGCTCGTACTGGTGATCGGTACGGTGGTGGACGATGCCATTATTGTCGTCGAGGCGGTGCAGGCGCGGTTCGATGTGGGGTACAGGTCGTCCTATATGGCAAGTATCGACGCGATGAAAGGTATCAGTAATGCCGTTATCACTTCTTCACTGGTGTTTATGGCGGTATTTATTCCGGTGTCCTTTATGGGCGGCACTTCCGGTACGTTCTATACACAGTTCGGGTTGACGATGGCGGTGGCAGTAGGTATTTCGGCCATCAATGCGTTGACCTTGAGTCCGGCTTTGTGCGCATTGCTGCTCAAGCCTTACATCAATGAAGACGGAACGCAGAAGAACAACTTTGCAGCACGTTTCCGTAAGTCCTTCAATTCGGCTTTCGATGTGATGGTGGATAAATATAAGACGATTGTATTGCTCTTTATCAAGCGCAGATGGCTCACATGGTCGCTGCTGGCTTGTTCCGTAGTGTTGCTTGTGTTCCTGATGAATACCACAAAGACCAGTCTGGTGCCGGATGAGGATCAGGGGGTGATCTTCGTCAATGTAAGTACGGCGGCAGGCAGTTCGCTCACTACGACGGATGAGGTGATGGAACGCATCGAAAAACGCCTGATGGCGATTCCCCAACTGAAGCACGTGCAGAAAGTGGCCGGTTACGGTTTGCTGGCCGGACAGGGAAGTTCGTTCGGTATGTTGATTCTCAAGCTGAAACCGTGGGACGAACGACCGGATGACGCGGATAATGTGCAGTCGGTGATCGGACAGGTGTATGCCCTTACGGCCGATATTAAAGATGCCAGTGTGTTCGCCATCTCACCGGGTATGATTCCGGGCTACGGTATGGGTAATGCGCTCGAGCTCCACATGCAGGACAAGATGGGCGGTGATATCAATGAGTTCTTCACCACTACCCAGCAATATTTGGGTGCGTTGAACCAACGGCCTGAAATAGCAATGGCTTATTCGACGTTCGACGTGCGCTATCCGCAATGGACGGTAGAGGTGGATGCGGCTAAATGCAAGCGTGCAGGTATCACGCCCGACGCTGTGTTGAGTACGCTGTCCGGCTACTACGGTGGTCAGTATGTGTCCAACTTCAACCGTTTCTCTAAAGTGTACCGCGTTATGATTCAGGCCGATCCGATGTTCCGTCTGGACGAGACTTCGCTCGACAACGCTTTTGTGCGTATGTCCAATGGTGAGATGGCTCCGTTGAGCCAGTTCGTTACGCTGACCCGCAGCTATGGTGCGGAATCGTTGAGCCGTTTCAATATGTATAACTCCATTGCGGTGAACGCGATGCCGGCTGATGGATACAGTACGGGAGACGCGATCAAGGCTGTGCAGGAAACGGCGGAACAGTCTCTTCCGAAAGGTTACGGCTATGACTACGGAGGTATCACCCGTGAGGAAAACCAGCAAAGCGGTACGACGATGATTATTTTCGGTATTTGCTTCCTGATGATTTACCTCATTCTAAGCGCGCTTTACGAGAGCTTTATTATTCCGTTCGCCGTTCTTTTGAGTGTGCCTTGCGGATTGATGGGTAGCTTCCTTTTCGCCCGGATGTTCGGACTGGAGAATAATATTTATCTGCAAACGGGTCTGATTATGTTGATCGGCTTGCTGGCAAAAACGGCTATCTTGCTGACGGAATATGCTGCCGAACGCCGTAAGGCCGGTATGGGACTGATTGCTTCTGCTGTCAGTGCAGCCAAAGCCCGTCTGCGCCCGATTCTGATGACGGCTTTGACGATGATTTTCGGTCTGTTCCCGCTGATGATGTCTAGTGGAGTAGGAGCTAACGGTAACCGTTCATTGGGTACGGGAGTGGTCGGCGGTATGACTATCGGTACGCTGGCACTGCTCTTTATTGTGCCGACTTTGTTCATTGCTTTCCAATGGTTGCAGGAACGTCTCCGTCCCGTACAGAGTGCCCCTACGCATGATTGGCAGATTGAAGAGGAAATCAAAGTGAGCGAGGAAGAAAAGTCCAGGGCTGGAAAAGAGTAATTCAGATTTTTAGACAGAAGAACATAAGTGCAAAAGATAAAGTCGGTGTAGTCATATAATCAATGTAATTCATGTGGTTGATATAATGAATGTAATCGTTGTAATAGAACGTTGATAATAAGTTCAATATTTGTTCTTTTGTTCTTCTGTCTGAAAGATAAAATAAGCATTTAATTAGGATACAGTGAATCTGTCCTCCTCATTAGTTTATATCATAAATTTATAGTTGAATGAGAAAAATAATAATTCTGTCCGCAGCAACACTCGTTTTGAGCAGTTGCGGTATCTATAATAAATACAAACCGGTATCGGAAGTTCCCGAAGGACTTTACGGCAGCGAGTCAGTGGTCGCCGATACGGCAAACTTCGGCAACCTCTCGTGGCGGGAGGTTTTTACCGACCCGTCTTTGCAAAACCTGATTGATTCGGCACTCGTGCGCAACACCGATATGCAGACTGCCCACTTGCGTGTGAAAGAAGCGGAAGCTACCTTGTTGACGTCCAAACTGTCTTATCTGCCTTCTTTATTCCTTGCGCCGGAAGGAGCTGCCAGCAGTTTCGACCGTGGAAAGGCGACGCAGACTTACTCTCTGCCCGTGACCGCTTCGTGGGAACTGGATATTTTCGGAAAAGTGACCACCGCAAAACGTCGTGCGAAAGCCGCTTACGAACAGAGCAAGGAATATGAACAAGCCGTAAAGACACAATTGGTGGCATCCGTTGCCAACACCTATTACACTTTGTTGATGCTCGATTCGCAATATGAGATAGCCGTTGCCACCGAAGCTGCGTGGAAGGAAAGCGTGAACGCCACCCGTGCCATGAAAAAAGCCGGTATGGTGAACGAGGCGGGACTGGCGCAGACGGAGGCTACTTATTATAATATATGTACCACCGTGCTCGACCTGAAAGAACAAATCAACCAGGCAGAGAATTCACTGGCGTTGTTGCTGGCTGAAACTCCCCATGAGATACAGCGTAGCAAACTGGGAAACCAGCAGTTGCCGGAAAACTTTTCCGTAGGTGTTCCCTTGCAGATGCTTTCCAACCGTCCCGATGTGCGTAGCGCAGAATTCTCGTTGGCGCAGGCTTTCTACACCACAAATGCCGCCCGTGCCGCTTTCTATCCTTCTATCACGTTGAGTGGCAGCGCAGGCTGGACCAACAGTGCGGGTAGCATGATTGTCAATCCGGGGAAGTTTCTGGCTTCTGCCGTAGCTTCTCTGACGCAGCCTCTGTTTAATAAAGGCGCCAACATCGCCCAACTGAAAATAGCGAAAGCCCAACAAGAGGAAGCCCGCCTTAGCTTCGAACAAACCTTGCTGAATGCAGGTGTGGAAGTGAACGAGGCACTGGTGCAGTATCAGACTGCCCGCGAGAAAGCCGACTACTACGACAAGCAGGTAGCCTCTTTGCAAACAGCCGCCAAGAGCACAAGTCTGTTGATGAAGCATGGCAACACCACTTATCTGGAAGTGCTGACGGCACAACAGACGTTGCTCAACGCGCAACTGTCACAAGTGGCGAACCGCTTTACCGAAATTCAGGGTGTGATTACGTTGTATCAGGCTTTGGGTGGCGGCCGTATGTAGGGAGGTATGTTTAAAATGGATGGCATCCGTTACATTGACGAGCATCTGGAACCTGATAATTTGAATGTTTGTGTATGAAGAGAAAGAGGTGGGCTATCTTGTGAAGGGGAACTCACCTCTTTTGTTTTAGCTGTCTATGTCATATAGGTTAAGAAGGGTTTCTTTAATTCTGTCTTTTTTTCTCTCTATATCAGAACACTCTTTTTTGTTTACCATCAGGTAAGAACTGATTTCTATAAATTCGTAATGTTCAAAACGTTCTTTACCAAATAATTGGGTAGCCATGTTTTTGTATAATCTGAACCTTTGATTGTTGGCTCTTCCTTCTATTTTGTTAGATTCTAAATCTAAATTTTGAGCACCATTTATCACAAATGAAGCTAGTGGGAATTTTTGTAAAATGAGAGGGACAATGCTGGCACAAGTCATAAATATACGTAGAGTTTCTGTATAGTTGTGCATTTTAGTCTTTGACAGATATCTTTTCTGTTTGAGTAGAATTTATAAATATATGCAAAATCAAAAGCGTCACCAACATTTGGTGACGCTTTTTGAATAAATATCATCTTATAAGGCCTTATATTATCCAGCATTACGGTACAAGTCTTATACTTGTATTTACAGGAATATTTGTTTCGTTTACACGATTCCCGTTTCCGACAATTTTTTGAGAGACACAGTTTTATATTCGCTTATTGATTTCCATCCAAGTCTCTCACCTTTGCTCTTTTTGGTGTTGTTAGCAGCCAATGAAGCTTCTTTCTGTTTTTTTAAACTGTTTCCCATAATTAATGTCTCCTTTAGAGCTATGCCCCAAATATCTGTTTTGGAACGTAATAATGTTATTACTCCGCAAAAATAACAAATATATTTGCAAGAGAGGGTGGCTGATTGTGGATTGATGAGTGCTTTTAACTTCTTTTGTCTAATAACTCTATAACTCTTCGATCATGCTTAAAGGTAAATCAGTACATTCGGCAATAGATTGGTTGTCTATCCCTTTGGCTTTCATGTTCCGGGCTATTTGTAGTTGGGCTTTTTGGGCGCCTTCTTTCATCCCTTTTTGTTCAGCTGCATCCAGTGTCACCAAATAATCGCGGTACACCTTGACGCTATTGTCGTATCGCTCCCTGTCTTCCGGAGACATGGAAGCCACATCAGCGATATCTTCCAATTTCTCGAAGACAGCTTTTCGTGCCTTCAACGGCAAGATAGGTCGATCTGAAATCTTATTTCCACTCATCCGGGCGTTCTATTACATATCCGTTTGGTAGCTGCACTTTTTGGGGCAATATATGTTTCTTGAATATATTAAAAGCGCCATCAAGTTTACGTGTGCCATCACTTAGGTTCGATAAATTAGATGAATATCTGTTAGGAGGAAAATATACATAGACCTTTTGTGACGGGTTAAATTCTCTTATTAGCTCTACAGGTGGTATTAAATCGCTGTCTGCTGATACAATGATAGCAATGTCACAACGCTTTTTATAGGCGTCCGACAGAATCTTTGTAGCTATTCGTACATCTGTCTCTTTTTCTTCAAAAGAATGAATGATACCACCACAATAACGGCATTTAATCTCTTTTTTGAGGTATTTACCCAATATCAAGTTAAATTTAGGGTTACATTTGTTTGCTTGAAATAGTTTATCTTGCCTATCGTGTTTGCCTGCATCTGTTGGACGAGCTGAAAAATAATTGACTCCTACCAATTCTTGATAGGACTTTAGAAAACTATTAAAGAAGCTGACTAAATCCAGCCAATAACACATTTTCCATTTTTTAGACTTCAGCCCGTAATAGAAATTAAAACCGTCTACATAGACTATTACTTTCTTTTTGTCTTCCATAGCGTTATATATAAAAAAACCCATCTTTAATTGATGGGTCAGCCTTAGTATTTCTCAACTAAGGGGGGTAATTTGTACCACAAAGGTACAAATCTTTTTTAGAATAACAAATTGATAGGTTCTTTTTCTTCCTTTTTTTATGATTTACTCTATTCTTTGGTTTCTCGAGTTACAAATACTGGCTCTACAAGTCGAGGCCTTTTCCTTGTATGATAAGAAGCGATAGTTCTTGGTTTTCTATCTTTCTTTGCCTGAATTTATGATATAAACGAATGATGATGGCATGTTTCGTTTTTATATTCAGACTTTTTCCCGGTTTATCTTCCCCTGATTAGCTTTTTCAGTGTCCCGTTGTATGTGTTCTCAAATTCCGTCGGATGATTGAGCGCCCAAAGAATGTAATCACCCGGTTCGTTCTTTTTGAGCAGGGTAGGGCGGTATTGGGAACTAAGGATTTTCCATAAAATCCCGCCGGGACCTCCCAGTTCTTTACGTCGGGCAAGGGCGGCAATCGCTTTCACTGTCTGTTCGTTCCGAATACCGATTGTTTGCATATTTAGTAGAAGTATAGCTTCCGAACCCCCTCCCGTTTGCATCCCTTCCGAAATCGTTTTCGGAGCTGTTTCAGAAATTGTTTCAGAAACCGTCTCCGCAGTAGATTCCGTTTTTTCTCTTCCAATCGATTTATCCAAAGACAAACCCTCTACAACGACAGGCGAAGCCTGAAAAACGCTGTTTGACGGAACGGGCGGCATTATCCTCTCATTCTCTTTTTGGCATTTTCCTTGTCTCTCTTGTCTCTTTTGTCTTTTTTGATTTCAGATTTGATTCTCTATTTTCATCATTCCATTTCCTGTTTACCTTTGATATCTGTATCCGTTTCCTCTTTTGTTTGTGGCATTGTTGTAGCAAAATCATGGGATTCTGTTACATCTTTAAAATCTTCCTTGATAAGCCAGAAATGTTCCAGAGGTAATTTGTATTTTCTCCGGCTGTCGGTGATGATTTTATGATATTGTTCCTGAATGGCCTGTGAAGTCAATACACCGTACTCCTTATATATAAGATTGTCGAACAGCCCCACCGCCAGGCAATCATCAATAATGGCCTGCATTTCCTCCTCCTCGCAACACGCTTCCTGGGCGATGTCGAAGAGCGTGTCTTTGTTCCACGAAATATAATAACCTTTCTCTTTATAAATGAGGCAAAGCAGTGAAGTGAGCGCAGCAATCCCTGCCGCATGGTGGCGACAGGAGATGCGGCGTACTTTTCTGTCCTGCAGAAAATTGACATCGAGGGGAAAATAATCTAATCCGGGTTTGGAAATGCGGGCCATGATGATAAATTACTGATTGTAAATAATTGATAATAAATAACTGATAATTATTGAATAAACTCCGCTTTTACATCGAAGCAGGGGCAGGATTTTATATACTCGTTCGGTGAGATAATACCGTCTCCATTAAGATCGGGACTGGTGTCCCGATGTCCTATCACCTGTTGCAGAGAAGGGAAGACAAGGCGCAAATCTTCTACCAGCCGGACAAGTGCTTCACGCTGCGCTTCCGTTCGTGTGTCGGCAGGCCGACCGTTCTTGTCCAGTCCGCCAATGTAGCAGATACCGATAGACCGATGATTCCATCCCGTGCAATGTGCTCCGTCGAGGGCAACATCCCTTCCCGGTTCAACCGTGCCGTCGAGACGGACGACGAAGTGATAACCGATAGAACGGAAGCCGCGTTGACGATGCCAGCGGTCGATGTCGGCAGCGGTAAAATCCTGTCCCGCACGAGTGGCGGAACAGTGGATGATGATGGTGTCTCTCATTGTGAAATCCTCCTTTCTTGTTTGCGTATAGTAGGGGAGGTGAATCCGAAGGCGGCAGCTCCTCTGCAGACAGTTGACGGTAATATTGCTTTGTCACCGAGTGGTGCACCGGAGTGAAGGGAGCGTGAATCGGTGGTACAGCCGTATCCGTTATTGCCAATGAGTTTAAAAAGACAGGCAGTTGTGATAAAGCCGATGAATTGGCAAAGGGAACTTTCATGAAATCGTTTCCCCGATGTTGCCTTGCACGTAGGTTATGTAGCCATACACGATCCGGATGTTTCAGTTGCAGGATGAGCCAGTGTTGGTGTGACGGTTTCAGACGTTCCTCTCTGCCCATTTCTTTCATAGACGGATAGGCACGTAAAATGATTCCTTTCGCATCCGTTACGGCGCAGGGAGTTTTGCGGGAACCTGTTCCGGTGGGGCGTAATCCTGTGCGGATGGCGTGCATCGTGTTGGTGTATGCATCGCACCATTCAAGGTTTGACACGTGGTTGTTCATTGTGTTTCCGTCAAGGTGGTTTATTTGCGGCAGATGTTTCGGGTTCGGAATAAATGCTTTGGCAATTAAGCGGTGGACGTTGTAATCGGTACAAATTCCTTTATTCAGGAGTGATACCGTTTCATAACCGGTTCCGATGATTTTAGTGCAAAGAATTAACTTCGATTTGCCCTTGAAACTCAATACCCGCCCATGATCTGAAATCATATAGTCGGGGTTTTCTTCAATAAATCTCCAATTTTCCATACTTGATACTGATAAATGTTAATAAAATTATACTCTGTTAAAAAATAGTCGCTTCTCTGAATTTAGCAAGGAGAAACGGCGTTTCCTGCATCTGTTAAACGGCGCTTCCTAGTGTGGAAAAGCGGCGTTTCTTGTATGTGTTAAACGGCGTTTCTTGCTGTCTTCATCTTGCTCTGTAGGAGGTTCGAGCCGTTCGGCACAGTGAATGAGAAATTCTAATTCTTCCCGGCAACCTTGAATCGCTTCTTGCAGGAGTCTACATTATACTGTCTGCAAAGAGCTTCCCACTCTTTTCGTTCTTGCTGATTCATTCCTTTTTCTTGTAGGTTCATTCCACTTCGATATCCAGAAAATTTTCAGCATGAAAGGTGCGCCAGCCTTTGGCATCGATGTCGTAATAGACGACAAATGTGTTCTCCGGTTTTGGTGTGTACGGGCGGCGGAAACTATGTTCGTAGCCGATGAGTGTGCCGGTGGCACGACGGATGGTTCCATCCTGCTTGGTATATCGGAAACAGACGTTTCCGTGATGCATTTGTCGGATAAGCTTTCCTATCCGGTGAGCCGTGACGAGTGCATCGTGTCGGCTCATGCCATTACTTTGCCGGATGACAGCGGCCTGCTTCATAAGCCGTATCCGTTGAAGTGAATGATTCTTTTTGATTTCAGTCATTTTTTTTATTCGGTTTATTTTTGATTACGGTGGCAAAGGTAGAAGATGAGTTGCGTAAAGGTTGTCCAAGCTTGACGCATAAAAAAAGAATGGATACGAATGTGTCATGCTTGAATGAGTCGATGCATTAAAAGATTCGACCTGTTTTTTTTGATTATGTCAGTTGGGTAGAAAATGGGTACCTCCAAATCTATCCATATTTAAATTTATTCATGGAATAAGAACGAATGTGTCATGCTTGAACACAAATGTTAAAAGAAATATCGGACTTTTGTGGAATAATATAAAAATAAATTATGAAAAAGGAAAGCAATAAATTTAAAAGTAAAAAGTAAGAGATAAACAGAGTAAAACAACCGGTGTCCGTCATAGTGACGACGATGTGAAGAAAGCGGTGGTGGATCGTATTTTTAAGATAGAACAGTTGAATAATATTCCGGAAAGATATGTGGCGAACCATTCGAATTGTTCGCGCTCTTCAATAGGACGTATGTGTAAATGTAAATTTGACGGTCAGAGTCCTATCCCCGATTGGACAACTATTCATAATTATTCTGCTTGTATCATTGGAAAGTCTGAATTTATTCCCGGATTTCCCGAAGTGTTGTGTCATGTTTTAAATCTAATTGTTGACGATTCGGCAGATATAGACTGCACGGTGGATAATGACTGCCATATAGACATTGAAATTCGATTTCATACCTCCAAAAAACTGGTTAAGGATCCTATGGAAAAGGAAGGAGATAGGGAGAAAGAGGAACAATAAAAAGTAGAATTAAAGACGAAAATAGAAGGAATGGACTAATGATTACCAAGTTCTTGATGAACTTGGTACATTACTAATCACGAACTTTCCATCAAGGTCAGTGGTAGTTCCGATAGATGTACCTTTAATTACAACAGATGCCCCTATGACAGGTTGATTGTCTTCCTCGGAGAAGACAACGCCTGTTACCTTTTTAGAGGTTTGGGCAATTGTCAGGCTAATGCTTGCTAATAAGCAAGTTAATAACAGCGTTAGTTTTCTTTTCATATAGTTTTTATATAGTAGAATAGTCTGTTTTGTTATTTAATTATTTGCAAAAGTAAGCACATTTTTAGAAAAACAAAGAAAAATATGAAAAAAAATGCGAAATTGAACTGTATAGACAAAATACTATTGATGAAAAAGAAATGCAGATGAAACGAGTGTGTAAAAGTGAATTTCTATGCCTTTGTGATGGTTGATAATTCAAAAGAAGTTTCTTTTTGATATTTAAATGTGATAAAATAGCCTGATAAGATGTTTAATAACACATGAAAAATCATTAATTAGCATCTATCGGTAGAAAAAGGATAGTTTTCGGGAAGATTATGAATTTCGTGACCGTTATCTTTTATATTGTCACTTGGAGTTCAGGATAAAAGCTATTTGGGAACTGGAAAGGTCATTATATAAAAGATATTTTCTACCTCTTCAGTAAACCGGTAAAAGACGAAAAAAGTAGATTAAAGGCAAAAAAGGAAGATTATTTTTATCTTATAGTTCCGCATTTGTTTGCTTGTATTCTCTTTAGGTATCTTCTTTTTTATGTTTATTAAAGACTTTATATTTAGATATTTGCGGAGGAATGGGCTATGAAACGTATAAGTCATCAAGAACTTTGCGAATCACCTATGTCGCATGAAGCCGCAGGATGTTCCTATTAAGCCGGGGACAATCAAGGTGATGATGAAATCCGACTCCGAAGTATTGCAGGAAGTGGTGGTGACCGGTATGCAAAAGATGGACAAACGCCTGTTTACGGGAGCCACCAAACAATTGGATGCCGATAATGTAAAACTGGACGGTCTGCCCGACATCAGTCGCGGCTTGGAAGGTCGTGCGGCAGGAGTTTCCGTTCAGAACGTTTCGGGTACTTTCGGTACCGCTCCTAAGATTCGTGTGCGCGGTGCTACTTCCATTTACGGAAGTTCCAAGCCCCTTTGGGTAGTAGACGGAGTGATTCTTGAAGATGCCATCGACGTAGGTCCTGACGATCTTTCCTCCGGTGATGCGGAGACATTAATCAGTTCCGCCATAGCCGGGTTGAATTCCGACGACATCGAGAGCTTTCAGATATTGAAAGACGGATCGGCGACTTCCATTTACGGTGCACGTGCGATGGCAGGCGTGATTGTGGTCACCACCAAAAAAGGCCGTGCCGGAGTCAGCAAAATCAGTTATACCGGTGAGTTTACCACCCGTGCCATACCCAGTTACAAAGAATTCAATATCATGAATTCGCAGGAACAGATGGGTATCTATAAAGAGATGGAGCAGAAAGGCTGGCTGAACAGTGCCGACCTTTTCCGTACCAAAGACACGGGAGTGTATGGTCGTATGTATCGTCTCATCGACGAGTATAATAACAGCAACGGCCAGCGCGGACTTCTCAACACCCCCGAATCCCGCAATGCTTATCTCCGTGAAGCGGAAATGCGTAACACCGACTGGTTCGACGTGCTTTTCACCAATGCCATTTCGCAGAATCATTCCGTCAGCGTCACCGCCGGAACGGAAAAATCATCCTTCTATGCCTCGTTGAGCGCTATGCTCGATCCGGCTGGTACAAGCAGAGCAAAGTGAAGCGTTACACAGCCAACGTAAACACCACCTATAATCTTTATAAAAACCTGTCGATCAACCTGATTTCTAACGCTTCCTACCGTCAGCAAAACGCACCGGGAACGATGAGCTCTACCCTCGACATCGCTTCCGGAAAGATGTCACGCGGATTCGATATCAACCCTTATTCTTACGCGCTCAATACGAGCCGTACGCTCGACCCGTCTGCGGATTATATCAGCAACTACGCTCCATTCAACATTCTTCACGAACTGGATAATAACTACATCGAAATCAACATGGTAGATGTGAAATTTCAAGGCGAGCTGAAATGGAAAGTGATTCAAGGACTTGAATTAAGTGCCCTCGGAGCTGTGAGATACCAGACCTCGTCGCAGGAACACAACGTGCTCGACGATGCCAACCAAGCCGTTGCCTACCGTACCGGTATGGACGACGCCACCATCCGCGAACAAAACGGATTGCTTTATAAAGACCCCGACAATCCATACGCCCTGCCTATCACCCTGCTGCCCGAGGGGGGAATCTACCAGCGCCAGGACCGCCGTATGTTGGGGCTCGATTTCCGCGGAACCCTCTCATGGAATCACCTTTTTGCCGAAAAACACATCACTAACTTCTTTGCCGGTATGGAAGTGAACAGTCTTAAAAAGGCATATTCTTCCTTTCAGGGCTGGGGAATGCAATATTCGATGGGGGAAATTCCTTCCTACGTCTATCAGTTTTTCAAGAACGGAATAGAGTCCGGTTCGCGTTATTACAGTCTGGGGCACTCTGAAACCCGTAGCATTGCGAGCTTTCTCAACGCCACCTATTCTTATGACGGCCGTTACACGCTCAACGGAACGTTTCGTTATGAAGGAACCAACCGCATGGGGCGCAGCCGTTCGTCACGCTGGCTGCCCACGTGGAACTTGTCCGGTGCGTGGAACGTGCATGAGGAAGCTTTTTTCAAAGCGCTCCAACCCACTCTTTCCAACCTGACTCTGAAAGCTTCTTACTCTCTTACCGCCGATCGCGGTCCGGCGGAAGTAACCAATTCGCAAGCCATCATCCGCAGTTTCTCTCCCTATCGTCCTTTTACCGATATTCAGGAAACGGGACTTTACATCGAGGACATGGAGAACAGCGAACTCACCTACGAGAAAAAGCATGAACTGAACATCGGCATCGACCTCGGTCTGCTCGAAAACCGGATCAATTTCTCTGCCGACTGGTATCAGCGCAACAACTATGACCTGATCGGTGTAGTTCCCACGCAGGGAGTGGGCGGTTTCATCAACAAATACGCCAACGTAGCCACGATGAAATCCCACGGTGTGGAGTTCACCCTTTCCACCCGCAACATTCGCACGAAAGATTTTTCGTGGAATACGGACTTTATCTTCTCCTACGCCAAAAATGAAGTGACCCAACTGAAAGGACTCACCAGCATGATGGAACTTGTATCCGGCAACGGTTTCGCCCGTGAAGGCTATCCCGTGCGCGGACTGTTTTCCATCCCTTTTGCAGGGCTCGACGCGGACGGTATTCCACAGTATCTGATTGACGGAAAACTGACCACTACCGGTGTCAACTTTCAGGAACGGGAGAAACTTGATTATCTGAAATATGAAGGTCCTACCGACCTACTGTCACAGGACGTTTCGGTAACGTATTCACTTACAAAGGCTTCAAACTGAATGTCTTTATGACCTATTCTTTCGGCAACGTAGTTCGACTGGACTGTGTTCAACTACAAATACTCCGACCTCACCGCCATGCCGCGTGAGTTTAAGAATCGTTGGACAGTCTCCGGCGATGAGGCGAAAACCAATATACCAGTGATAATAAGCGACCCGCAATATCAGGCGAATACCTCGCTCTATCTTGCTTACAATGCTTACAACTACTCCACAGAGCGTATTGCCAAAGGCGATTTTATCCGTATGAAGGAAATATCACTGATGTATGAGTTCCCGAAAAGCTGGATTGCCCCTGCCAAAATTTCCAACTTGTCGCTTAAGTTGCAGGTCACTAACCTCTTCCTGATTTATGCCGACAAGAAACTGAACGGGCAGGATCCGGAATTTGTGAATACCGGCGGTGTAGCATCGCCCGTACCCCGCCAGTTCACCCTCACCCTGCGCCTGGGACTGTAAGTAAAGAATAGAGAATCAACCTAAAAACATACGAGAGATGAAGAAAAAGATAAACCATATACTCCCTGCACTGGTACTGACCGCAAGTTTAGGTCTGACCACCGTCTCCTGCAACGGCTTTCTGGACGAAATGCCGGACAACCGTACGGAGTTGAACACCGACCAGAAAATAGCCAAACTGCTTGTATCGGCGTATGCGACGTGTCGCCCAACGAACTGTTCGAGCTTTACAGCGATAACTCTGATGATAGTGGCCCTACCTACGGTTACTACAAGCTTTCCGAACAAGAGTGCTACCACTGGCAAGACACCAAGGAAGAATATCAGGACACGCCCAATTCTCTTTGGGGAGGTTACTACAGCGCAATAGCCGCCGCCAATATGGCGCTCAATGCCATCGAAGAAAAAGGAAATCCGGCGTCACTCGACCCACAGAGAGGTGAAGCGCTCGTGTGCCGTGCCTACTGTCATTTCATGTTGGCGAATATCTTCTGCAACGCCTACGACACTCATGCCTCCCAATCTTTAGGAGTGCCTTATATGGAAGAGGTAGAAACCACCGTATCTCCCCGTTACGAACGAGGCACGTTGGAAGAAGTGTACCGAAAAGTGGAGCGTGACCTCCTCGAAGGGATCGACTTGATTTCGGACGACAGCTACTCTGTACCCAAATATCACTTTACCCGTAAAGCCGCTTATGCCTTTGCCGCCCGTTTCTACCTTTATTATATGAAGCCCGATTTTTCCAATTGCGACCGTGTGATTGATTTTGCCACCCGTGTATTGGGGACTAATCCTGCCGATCTGCTGCGCAACTGGGAAGCGTTGGGTAATCTTTCCGTGAACGGAAACGTGCAGGCAGATGCCTATATCGCCTCTTCCAATGAAGCCAACCTGTTGATAAGCAGCACCGTTTCCAACTGGGGAGCAATCGGGAGTGACTATCTGATAGGTCCGCGTTACTTCCACAACCAGACGCTCGCTACCAGCGAAACCTGTCTGTCTTCAGGATTGTGGGGCAGTTCGGATTATTTCTATCTGAAACCTTTCTCCACCAACGGGTTTGTTGCCAGTATCCTGCGCAAGAGCGGGCTTTATGAGGGCACATACCTTTATTATATGCCGGTTTTGTTTTCTACGGACGAAACCTTGCTTTGTCGTGCCGAAGCATACGCGCTGAAGAAAATGTATGCCCAGTCGGCAGCCGACATCACGAGTTGGCAACGTGCCTATACCCGCAACAAATCGGTGCTGACACCCGAACAGATCAACACTTATTATGATAAGATGAGTTTTTATACTCCCTTCACGCAACAAACACCGAAAAAGAAACTGGCCCCCGACTTTACGATTGAAGAGGGAATGCAGGAAAACTTCATCCATTGTATTCTGCATATCCGTCGTATCACCACCCTGCACGAAGGGATGCGCTGGCCCGACATCAAGCGATATGGCATCCTGATTTATCGCCGTGACATGGCCAACCAGCGTGTCACCGACGAAATGCCTCCGAACGACTTGCGTTATGCAATCCAAATTCCGAGGAGTGTGATCGTGGCGGGAATACAACCCAACCCGAGAAGAAATTAACAAAGAAAAAAGTGGAAGTTATGAAAAAACAGCTCATTTATTTTTTGCTTGCCCTTACCGCAGTCTGCCTGGGAGCTTGCAACAATGACGACGAAATAGATACTGCGCACAGCATTTTCTCCACCGAGCCGGTGGAGAGGAACGCTTTCGACGATTGGTTGCTCGACAACTACACATATCCCTACAACATCGATTTCATGTATCGCATGAAGGACATCGAAAGCGACCATAAATACAATCTTGTACCTGCCGATTATGATAAAGCGGTGGCACTGTCCAAAATCATCAAGCACGTCTGGATGGACGCTTATGTAGAACTGGCTGGAATCGATTTTCTCCGCGTATATGTGCCTAAAACCTTTCATCTCATCGGATCGCCTGCTTACGAAAGTAGCGGGAATATGGTACTCGGTACGGCAGAAGGCGGAAAGAAAATCACGCTTTACAACGTGAACGACCTCAACGTGAAGAAAATCAATATCGAAAAACTGAACAACTATTACTTTGAAACGATGCACCATGAGTTCGCTCATATCCTGCACCAGAAACGGAACTTCGACCTTCTTTCAACCGGATCTCGGAGGGGAAATATGTGGGAGCCGACTGGTACTACTACATGACTGCAGAGGGAGCCATGCCCCGTACAAACGATATAGCGTGGCCCGACGGCTTCGTGACCGCCTATGCCATGAATCAGGCGAACGAGGATTTCGTGGAAAACATAGCCATGTACGTCACCCACACGCAGACCTACTGGGACAATATGTTGAGGGCTGCCGGAGAAACGGGTGCAGCCACTATCAATAAAAAGTTTGCTATTGTTTACAACTATATGCGGGATACTTGGGGAATCGACCTCAACGAACTGCGCAAAATCGTACTGCGTCGTCAGCAGGAAATTACCGAAATTGACTTGAGTACGATTCAATGAGTATGAATTTTAATTATACATTATCACTATGAAGAAGAATATAACAATATACCTCTTGTTAGCTCTTGCCTGCCTGGGCTTGCAGTCATGTCTCTTTCAGGAGGAGAACTACTTTGACGATTCGTCTGCCAACCGTGCCACAGCCGATGTGAACCGGTGCAGCGAACTTTTGAAAGCGGCTCCGAATGGCTGGGTGATGGAATATTACATCGGCAAGGATTATTCGCTTGGAGGCATCACCCTGCTTTGCAGGTTTGATGGTCAGCGGGTGACAATGGCTTCGCAGATGTCGGAAGCAGATGAGACGGTCAGTTCGCTCTATAGCGTTAAGTCGGAACAGGCGACGATGTTGTCATTCGATACCTATAATTATCTGGTGCATTATTTCGGGCAGCCGCAGGGAAGTATGTCTGACGACCCGAACGGGACGCTCGGAGGCGACTACGAATTTATTATTTCGAGTGCTTCTGCCGAGCGTATCGAACTGAAAGGCAAAAAATACGGCAACCGGATTGTGATGAAGGCACTTACCGAAGACCAGACGTGGAAGCAATATCTCACCAAAATTAAGAAGGTGGAGGACGATGCTTTCTTTTATGAATATGACTTACTGATGGACGGACTCTACACAGGACAAATGCTTCGCAGCAACTATACGTTTATCGTGACTTATTACGACGAAATAGGAAAAGTGCATCAGAAAACCGTGCCTTTTATGTTTACCGCCGACGGACTACGTTTCCATGAACCGGTAACGATAGACGGGCAGACGATGCAGAATTTTGTCTGGAAGAACGAGCTTATCAGCTTTGTCTGTACCGACGAAGGGGCTACGGGAGTCAAACTGGCGGGTGTCTACACTGCCGGGTATCAAAGCTATGATTATTATCCGGGCACTTATCAGATGGATTTTTACCGCCTGAACGATGAAACGGGACAACTGGAAGTGGCCTCGCAGGAAGTCCGGCTATTGAAGAACGAAGACGGGAAGAGTTACTGGCTCAAAGGGTTGGAATATGATATTCTGGTGATGTATGACAAGCCGCGTGGCGGACTTTCCGTCTCTCCGCAACTTCTCGAAAAGGTACAGGGCGGATATGTTTATCTGGCTATGTGGGACGTAATGAACGATTATGTGCTCCGTGGTGAGTCTATCGGACTGATTAGCTATGCTACCACTAACGGCATTTACCTGGTGGACAATGGAGTCTGGATGGGGGAAGTTTCCGGATTCATCTTCGGAGTGTACAACTCGCAGGAGGAGGACGCAGCTTTCATCGGATACACGGATGCAGTTGCGTCAATCAGATTGGTAAAAAACAATAGAAGAATAGTATGATGAACAAGTTATTTATGATCGTATTATCTGTATGCTGCCTGCTGATGGCAGCGTGCGGCACGGATAATGATGAAACGCCGCAGGGTTTCCGCATTGTGGACACGGATGTCGATCTGGTTGCCGGTGGTGGAACGGTGGAAGTGGCTTTACAGGCTGCCGGAGAACTGACGGCTGTTTCCGGTGCGGACTGGTGCAGGGTGATCGAAGTGACAAACGAGAAAATCACATTACTCGCCAGGGCTAATTATGAATATGTGTCACGTGCCACGCAAGTGACCGTAAGCGATGGTAGCAACGAACAGAAGATTGTGGTGACACAGGCTGGTAATATTTTTGCGCCCGATACCGACCAACAGGTTTTGCGGCTTGGCAATGCTCCTTCACAAACCGTGGTGCGGGTCAACAGCTCGTTCGATTTCAAGGTGAGTGTACAGAAAGGAATCGACTGGGTGGAAGTCCCTTCAGCCTCGAAAGAAGAAGGCTTCTTGCTCGTATTGAAAGAGAACAAGACCGGAAATCCGCGTGCTTGCCAACTGATGGTCAGTACCAATGAGGGACGGAAGTTTTTCTATTATGTCTACCAGTATGAAGCGAGCGACCTGCTCGGAGCATGGGAGAGCAGTCAGATTTATGTGAAATGGGATAAGAAAAAGATAGATAAGGCATATTCTTTGTCGGCTACGGAGGTGACGAAAGATGCGGAAGGTGATGGCTACACTATTAAAATGTCATTAGTCGGTACTCCGGTGGTGCAGTATTTGAAAGATCCTTCGAAGGCTACGATTTCATTGCAGGCTACCTACGAGGATGGGGCTTTTGTGGTTCCTATCGGCGCAGCACAGAAAGATTTTATTCTGACGCAGGAGGTGGATGAAACAGCCAATAGCAGGACGGCTGATAATACAGCACTGGAAGAGGAGGTGGTTTTACAAACATTATACGGCTTTTCCGTAGCTGCTTCCTCCAATATTTATGCGAAAGGTAATTTCGGATTTGCTCCCCTGCTTTATCAGGATGGTTCTGTCGGGATGAGTTATCAGGATGTAACCGGTGCACCGGAGAGCGGGTGTTATCTTGCGATAGCACTATTCGACGGACAGCAATTTTCTACCGCAGCATTGAAAGACTATATTCTTTTCCCTGACATTGCGCTCTTTAAATAGTTGGAAACTTGCAACTAATGAATCAACCGGATATAACGTTTCCGGAATAGATGTATGAAGAAAAGAACTACCGTTGTGAAACGGAAGGAGAGGTTAATGACCCTCTCTTAATTTTAACTTTACATATATGACAGGCGGGGAGGACTACCCGTGTGGAGAACGGGAGTTTTTTTCCCGGGATTACCCTGCCTTTTTATTGCCTTCGCGGGCACTACGGAAGTTCTTTTTAATGATGTAACGATATAAAATAACTCTTATATGGATAAGAAATTAAAATTAATGAATTTATTAGGTGTTTGCCTGTTCGCTGTTGTGTCTGCGTGTGCGTTGGCCTCTTGCAGCGACAATGACACAGAAAATCCGGAGGGCGAAAAACCCGGCGGAGAAAATGGAAAACCTACTCCTGAAACCGTAGAGTTTGTCAACTCCAACTTGGTATACTGGGGAGACGAAGACGGAGTGGGGACGGATCACTTTGTGCTCACTCTGTATACGGATATGGAAGTGGACGCTGCCGGTAATCCGATAGGACCGGGCAAGATAATGGCGTTCAGCCTCAATGTTCCGCCGTTTGCTCCCGGAACCACGGAGTTTCCGCTTCCTGAAAGCACCTTTGATGCGGCACCGAACGGATATACGTTTAATGAATGGACGTTCAACCTCGGATACATGAACCAGATGGATCTGCCGACCGGAAAAGTGGAAGTGCCTGGCGGTACTTTTTATGGTGACGTGAAAGCGTACTCCACAAGCGTTGATGCCGACCTCCTATCCGGAGGTAAAATGACTGTCAAACGGAGTGACGGCGGCGAATATACGATTAGTGGTACGTTGGTAGGTGACTTGTCGCTCAAACGTTATTTCACCTACACGGGAAAACTGACTACTATCGACCGTCACGAAAGCACGGAAGAAACTCCGAACTCTACGCTGACCACCGATCTCGCCTGAACGAATGGACACAAGCCCGTCTGCAAGATAAGGGCGATTCTTATTACCTGCAAGATGAATCGTGCCGGGTAGTCGAACTTTACCTGGCAGAAGACGGTGTAGGACTTACCGACACATGGCCGACAGGCGACGGAAGAGTGCTGAAAGTGGAATTCTTTGTAGAATGGGCTACGGATGTGACACAAGGTATTCCGGCTGGTACGTATAAGGTAGTGGCACGTGACGAAGAATCGAAGGGCATTCCGCGCGAATTCCTGAAACCGGGAGGCATTGCTTCGGGTTATCCCAATGTATTTACATATCCGCAGGGAACCTGGTACGAGAAAATATCCAACGGAACCATGAAAGAATATGCACGTATAGACGGCGGAACGATGACCGTGGCACGCGATGGCGACAAACATACGCTGACTATTGACTTTATCGATTGTGATAAAGCACACCCGCATCATGTGCGTACCACCTACTCGCAGGATACTCCCATCAATGTATTCGGCAGTCATCCGTAAATCCGGACGGAGCGCCTCATTTGGCCGAGGCGCATTGGCTGTCCGATGGCGTTTATCTGCCCGATGGTATTCTTTTTTTAATTTACATGATTTTATAATTAACCCCAAAAATAGAGAGATATGAAAACTAGATTTATTTCCTTTTTCTTGTTCATGCTAACAATGAGTTGTTTTGTGGCATGTAGTAGCGATGACCCGGCGCCCGAGCCTGAACCGGAGCCAGAACCGGAGCCGGTAGAAACTGTTAATACGTATACGTATAAAGATAAGACGATACAAGCGAAATCGGTGTCCTGCTTTGAACAGGAGGGCATTATATACGTATGTATGAGTCCGTTGCAAAGTCTGGAAACGCTGGAAGACTTTATGAGCAGCGGTAAGGAATATGTAATGCTGGGAGTGGATAAGAGTCTGGTAGGCAATCCGGTCACGTAGGTAGTTCTGATGACGACACTTATGTGGTTTATTACATGGATGCCGACGGAGAGGCGATTGTCACCGTTAGTCCTGACGAATGGGAAGAGGCGTTGACACAGGGCAAGATCACCGTGACAATGACACCGGGAGAAAATGAGACATCCGCTGTGAAAGCAACTTTTGACTTTACATTGAAAGGTGGCGGCAAATTTACGGGCGAGGCGGATTGCGCTTACAAGGCTCCGGAAAAGCTTCCGAGCGAATATTCTTTGGGCGATGAGGTACGTGCGTTGAAGTCGGTTGTGGCTACTACGTTAGGAGGTTTCCAATATGTTTATTTAAGTCCGGAGGCCGGCTTGACTACGGTGGAGGATATATCGGATGCCGAATATCTGATGCTGGCTGTTACTCCCGAAATGGTCGGACAAGAAATCGATATTACCGCTGGTGAAGATGTGGAGTACGCTTTCTATAACATGACGAACTTGGGAGCGGATGATATTGACGCAGTAGATCCTTACGGATGGGCGGATGTGTGCTCGGCTGGTAAGCTCAAAGTCGAAAAGACAGAAGAGAGTATAAAGGTAACCTTTAGTTTTACGTTGCTTTCGGGCGAAAAGTTCAAAGGTTCTTATGAAGGTAATTACACCGAGATAAAGCAAAGCACCACCAATATTTTGACTCTGAATGGAGAAAGTACACGTGATATCAAAGCTACCTTCTATGAAAAGACCAATGAAGGAGTTGCCTTGTATCTCACTCCGTCAGGGATTTCATCTGCTGCAGATTTGAATAATGTAAATACATATTACGTACGTCTTTTTGTTCCGAATACAGGACTGGACGGACAGGAGGTAGATATAACAACTACGAATCTGGCTTTTGAGTTTACTTATTATAATCCGTATGATGAAGAAAGAATCGAAGTTTCTAAAGGACATCTGGAAGACGCGGCAGGTACATTCAGTGTGTCGAAATCGGCGGATAATGAATACTCGTTGACGCTCGACCTCAAATATTTGGGAGACAATAGCCTTAAAATATCGGGCAACTACAACGGTACTTTCGAAGTATATGATACGACGATTCCGAATCAATATCAGTTGAGAGCGGACGGCACTCCGGTGACTATCCAGTCGGTAGTGGTAGATAAGACAGATGCGGATATTTGTGCGATTTATATTTCCCGGCAGGCAGGTATCACTACCGTGGCCGGAATGTCGGCAGCGGATGCCGTGGTACGTGTTCCGAAGAGTATGATGGAGGGAGCTATTCACGGATTTTCCGGTAGTGCGGAAAATGCGAAAATATCGATCGCTTACGGAGGAGTGACTTATAATCAGGCTAATACGACGAACGGTGCTCATTTGGCCGCAGGTGGCAATACTTCTGTGGCTCTTCAAGGAAGTGAAATTGAAATGACATTCAAGATTTTTAGTATTGTACAGTACGATGGCGACTTGTCCGGCTACTACAAGGGCACGGCGACCGTAATAGAATAACGATTTAATGAAGTATATTCATGAAGAAAATTTTACTGAAATATTTCAACCTGTTCGCTTTATCGGGACTGCTGTTGGCTTTCGTCGGATGCAGCGACGACAATGATTCGATAACTCCCGGGCCGGACGTGGAGGAAATGCCTTCCATCGGTACTTACTCTTTCCGGGGAGAGGCGAATAAGATTGTGACCGGTGTGGCTTCTGTGGATGGGGACTATTTAACTTGTGTCCTTTCTCCGGAAAAGATGGATGAGGGAAAGACTGATACTTATTTTGCTTTTTCTCTCCATTTGTATTGGGAAGGGCAGGTGGTGGATGCTTCTACGCTCTATCACAACGACCAGTATGTTTTTATCTACGAAGATCCGATTTATTATTACTCGCAGTATAAAAAGGTTACAGGGACGTTTTATGTGCAGCGTAACAGCGAAACGAATGTGACTGTCAAATTGAATCTGCGGCTTCATGACGGGGTCCGTTTTAAAGCGGAGGTCACTGCCGATTTAATGAAACCGTCGGGAGAAGAACCCTCGGAATAAGGCGGCTTCGGGCGATATTCTTGCCCGGTTATGAATTTATCTTTTAGACGCGGATGACGGACGCGGATTTTAAAATAGCTATGCAGCTTTAAAAATCTGCGTCATTCGTGTCATCAGTGTCATCCGCGTCATTCGTGTCTAAAAAATTACTTGTATGCCGGAGGGAAATCCTGTTCGGGCACTACGATGTCAAATATCCATTCAGATCACTCTATTTTCATTCCTTTCCGTGCCGTATTTGTTTTTTAGGGTTCTCCCAAAAACTTGAAGAATAGTCCAACTTGAGCCGGAGTAAGTAAGATTGCCTTTTCACTGTAGCCGGTTTGGGCAAGTGCGGCTTGTAATGCCGTATTTTGGGCAATCCAACTGCGGAGGGTGCGGCGTGCCGAAGCAGACTGTATGTGAGGCAGATAAAGTGTGGCCAGCTGACTTTTGCTGTAAGTCTGTATGCGGGGAGAGTTTGCCGTCTCCGACATTTCTTTTGGGCTGACGGAGGTTACTGTTGTTTCTGTTTTCATTGTCGGTACTTTCTATTATTAGTAGGTGTTCATAATTTGTTTATATCATAATTCGTTTATATCATAATTTAGGCACGGATTACTCCTAAAAAAATAGCCATTAATCAGTGACAGGAACTTATCTGTTTCTTTTAAGTTTATCCTGTGTGAATGCGAAGATACGCTTTTTTATGCCAAGTGGTTCTGCTTTGTACAGAAGCCTCTGTTGGCATAGCTTGTGTAGAAATTGTGCCTGTTTGTTGTCTCTTGTGATGAGTTGTCACATCGTGTTCCTCTGCTTTTTTCTTTTCATATACTTTTGCCTTCGTAATCGGTTACAGATAGATTTATTCATTAATCATTAAAAAGAAGAAAGGAAAAAAAGTATGCCATTAATTTACAAACCGTATCAGGCAACGCTTGCCAACAAGGAAGGACAGAAACTTTATTATCCCCGTCTGGTGAAATTCGGGAAAATGGTCAATACGCAGAAAATGGCGGAATTGATTGCAGAAAAAGCCTCGCTGACGGCGGGTGATGTTCACAACGTCATTCGTAACCTGATGTCGGTGATGCGTGAACAGTTGCTCAATAGCCGCACGGTGCGCCTCGAAGGCTTGGGGACGTTTACTATGATTGCCAAGGCAAACGGAAAAGGGGTAGAGTTGGAAAATAAGGTCAGCAGTTCGCAGATCACTTCATTGCGTTGCCAGTTTACTCCCGAATACACCCGCGCCGCCAACGGAAGTGCTACCCGTGCGTTGACCACCGGGGTGGAGTTTGTGCACATCAAGGATGTAGCGGGTTCGTTTGTGGCCGACGATGTCATTGACAAAGAACCGGATGATGATAATAAACCTGGTGGTGGAAGCGGAGAAGCGCCGGACCCGGCAGCTTAACCGGGAGTTCAGCCGGCAGCTGAATCCGCAGGGACTAACTGATAAGTTTGTCGGGCAAACTAAAGCCCGAACATGACCGACGGTTGACGGTTGGCTGTCAAATTCCAACGGACATAAAACGGAATCCAACGGACATAAAACGGATTATTAACTTTTAAAAAGAAAACGGATGAGACTATTATTGGAGAAGTTGCTGGATATTCTTGAAGCAGTTCTGCGTTTCCGCCACCGGAGAAACGGCAAGGCAGAAAAGGATTAGCTAGCTGGAAAAGGCTTGGCATACCTGAAAAAAAAGGTATGAAACGGAATGACGTAAAAACATAGAACGTGCCGTCTGCACGTAGTTCGCGGAACAAGTAAAAATAAACGTGTAGCAACTCATAGAGTAAACATAAGTAAGGAGCAAGTAAAGAAGCTGTCTCGAATGGACGAGGCAGCTTTTCTTTTTGTATCCATTTATTTTCTTCTATTCTTGACCGTATTCAACAAAAAAACTCTATCTTTGTTTTATAATTGAGACACAGCATATAATGGGAAGATTTATCAATCCCTTTACCGATTTTGGCTTTAAGTTTTTATTCGGCAGAGAGGTAGAAAAGGAGTTGTTAATACTA